>Ga0075152_10000085_pt1 | contig 70280 bp, 64 predicted proteins | sample JI61114C2DNA_FD_70964 | JGI IMG/M metagenome (GOLD analysis project Ga0075152, IMG submission 70964) | Wastewater effluent complex algal communities from Wisconsin, to seasonally profile nutrient transformation and Carbon sequestration -... | ecosystem: Engineered > WWTP > Effluent > Algae...
CACATACTGTCCGTAATTCGGGATAGATTGATACCCGTTCTTTTTATAAAGGGCAATTGCATCCGGCATGATATCGCCGGTCTCGAGAATGCATTTTTTATAACCGAGTTCAATGGCCCAGGATTCGAGTTCTTTTAAAACGACGGAGGCGTGTCCTTTTCCCCGGGCGGCGGGGGGCACAAACATGCGTTTGACTTCCATAACACCGGGTTCATATTCTTTAATAGCCCCGCAACCGGCAGGCTGGTTTTCCTGATATAGTACCACTACATGTTTTATGTTGTCAATTTTATTGAACTGATCAAAAAAATCGTGATCGTCTCCGTTGATACCCATGAGATACCGGTCCAGTTGATGGACCAGAAGTTGAAAATCGGTATTGGAGGAATCGGTGCGGGTGCAGGTGAACATATGATACTTTATTTAGAATTATTCAGCCGGATCAGTCTTAAAACAGTAAGGTATAAAAAAATGAGTAAGTGGAAATGCCGGCGAACAAATTGTGCAACATACGTGAATAAACAGCGGTGCAGGTCAGGCTGATTCGATGCTGAATTCATTACATTTACTTTCATTCTCTTACCTTCTTAAGCAATGCATATGAAACGTTTCCGGTATTTCTGTTTGCCCCTCTTGCTTCTTTCCTTTGTAGCTGTACAAAGTCAGAATGGCTGGGCCCCGTTGGGAAACGGGAAAGACCTCAGTGGTTGGAAAATACTTGGCGGGAAAGCAACGTATAAAGTGGAAGATGGCGCGATTGTAGGAACCACGGTCGCCAATACCCGGAATACTTTTTTATGTACAGAAAAGGAGTATGGCGATTTTGTCCTTGAACTGGATGTATGGGTGGAAGACGAGGAAGGAAATTCCGGAATCCAGACCCGCAGTCATTTTGATCCGGCTGGTAATAATGGGGAAGGAAAAGTGTATGGTCGTCAATGTGAAGTGGATCCCACCTGGCGGAGATGGACCGGCGGGGTGTATGATGAAGGCCGGCGGGAATGGCTTTATCCGATGCAACTGAATGCCCGGGCGCAGTATGCGTATAAACCCAATAGCTTTAATCATTATAAAGTGGAATGTATCGGAAATGAGATGAAAACCTGGGTAAACGGTATTGCTACAGCTTATGTAGTGGATACGCTCGACAGCAAGGGATTTATAGGGCTGCAGGTACATGCCATCGGGAATCCTTCCCATGCCGGGAAGAAAGTAGTGTTTAAAAATCTGCGGATCAAAACCAGCGGACTGACACCTGCGCCTTTTCCTCCGGGCGTCTATGTGATGAATTTACAACCAAACTCATTGACCGCATATGAACAAAAAGATGATTGGTCTTTATTGTTTGACGGGAAAAGCAGCAAGGGCTGGATCAGTGCAAAGGGAACCGCTTTTCCGGCCAAGGGATGGGATATCAGCGGGGGAACCATGCATGTTCTCTCTTCAGAGGGTAAGGAAGCTGCTAACGGAGGGGATATTATTACACAAGAGGAGTACAGCGCTTTTGACCTGTCGTTTGAATTCAAACTCACACCGGGTGCGAATAGCGGGGTAAAGTATTTTGTCACGCTGAATGAAAAAACCATTGGTTCGGCTATCGGACCGGAATACCAGGTACTCGATGATACGTTACATCCGGATGCCAAGCTGGGGAGAGAGGGAAACCGCACACTGGCCTCCCTGTATGACCTGATTAAAGCGGATAAACAAAAACGGTTTCTCCGGCCTATTGGAGCCTGGAATATCGGGCGGGTTGTGGTCTATCCCAATAATAAAGTGGAACATTATCTCAATGGGGTTAAAGTCCTGGAGTATATCCGGGGTTCAAAAGAATTCCGCGATCTGGTCGCCATCAGTAAATATGTGGTCTGGAAAAACTTCGGCGAAGCGGAGAAAGGCCATATTTTGTTGCAGGATCACGGGAATGAAGTATGGTATCGCTCTGTTAAAATAAGGAAACTAAAATAGGGCTTGTTGTTTAGAAACAGATCATCATTTTCATACTAAACACCTAAACACCTAAACGTCTAAACGTCTAAACGTCTAAACGCCTAAACATCTAAACTATTCAAATGGCAACACGTCGTCACTTCATCAAACAATCCTCCCTCACTGCCGCAGGTCTGTACCTGGGTGCCATGAGTATGACAGCCAAAAGTTATGGTCGGATACTGGGTGCCAATGACCGGGTACGACTTGGTGCAATTGGTTTTTCGGACAGGTTCCGGCAGGCGTTGTTTCCCAGTTTCCTGAATCATTACAAGGAGCTGAACTTTGACTTTGTAGCGGTGTCTGATATCTGGAAAATCCGCCGGGAGGAAGGGGAGGCATTTCTGAAGAACGCGATGGGACATGAAATAACTGCCTGCCGCAACAATGAGGAGTTGTATGCATTGAAGGATGTAGATGCGGTGATTATTGCGACGGCCGATTTTCAACATGCGCTTCATTGTATTGAAGCGGTAAAAGCGAAGAAAGATGCATATGTGGAAAAGCCATTTGCGGAAACCATGGATGATAATATCGCTGCGTTCAAAGCCGTGAAAGCCTCTTCACAGATCGTGCAGATCGGATCACAACGAAGAAGCGGAGGTAATTATACAGCCGCAGCTGATTATATCCAGTCGGGGAAATTCGGACCTATTTCCATGGTGGAACTCACCTGGAATGTGAATCAGCCCGGCCGCTGGAGAAGACCGGCTCTGGTGGAGAAATGTAAGGAAGAGGATACTGATTGGAAACGTTTTTTATTAAACCGGCCTTTTGAGAAATGGGATCCACGTAAATACCTGGAGTATCGTTTATTCTGGCCTTATTCTTCCGGTATGCCCGGTCAATGGATGAGCCACCAGATCGATACGGTGCATTGGTTCAGCGGACTGACACATCCGCGATCCGTGGTGGCCAATGGAGGTATTTATATGTGGAAGGATGGCCGCAAAAACTGGGATACCACGCTTGCTGTTTTTGATTATGGCCCTGATAATGATAAAAGCAACGGCTTCCAGGTATCATTTGCCTCCCGTATGCACAACGGGGATGAGAATCCATCAGAGCTTTACTACAGCAATGGCGGGGAACTGAACCTGATCACAAATAAAGTTTCTCCCAAAGGAGGACTGAGTGAGCGCATGGCAGCAGCCATGGGTATGAAGGCCAATCTGCTCACAGAAACCGCCCTGGTGGAAAAGTCGGAAAAAGTAGCGGCCTCCGCCAATACCGGTGCGGATCGTCTCACGTCGGCGCATATGCGCAACTGGATGGAGTGTATCCGCAGCCGCCAGCAACTCAATGCGCCGGTGGAAGCAGGCTATAATCATTCGGTGGCCTGCATCATGACCAATGCGGCCGTGCGTACCGGATCCAAAGCCACCTTTAATACGAAGACACAGCAGGTGATGGTCGGGGGGAAAGTGTTTAAGTATTAGGTGAATGGTGAGTGGTGAGTCGTGAGTGGTGAGTCGGCTTCTCACTAGTCAAACATTATACTCGCAGTGTACCCCGGAATCCTCTGGCCGCATAATAAGACTGGGCACCGTTGTGATAAATAAATACGTTGCCATAACGGAAATCGCCGAAAAGAGCGCCGCCCTGTTTTCGGATATCCGCTGGTGTTTTTATCCAGCTGGAAGTTTTACAGTCGAATTTTCCCAATTGCTGTAAACCCCGGTACTCCGTTTCGTCTAATATTTCAATACCCATGGCAGCGGCCATTTCCTGCGCATTGGCAGCTGGTTTATGTTCTTTTCTTGCATCCAGACCTTCCCGGTCATAGCAGGTACTTCTCCGGCCGGATGGACTTTCAGGGGCGCAGTCGATAAAAAGATATTCTCCCGTTTTTTTATCCTGCCCCACCAGGTCCGGTTCGCCCCCGGTGTTTTCCATTTCCCGGAGTGACCATAATTTCTCCTTGCTTGCTTTCAGCCGTTTTTCCACGGCTGTCCATTCAATCCCCTTATGACGGCTCATGTGTTTATCAAAACGGGTTTTGAGGATCCTGAGCAGATCGGTTTCCTCGGCGGTGGTTAATTGTTTATTGTTTTTTGTAGCCATGGCGTTATTGTTTATCTGTTGAATAGGGGGCAGAGTGATTTTAGCTTCTCAATATCTTCTCCATTTTCTTTCCTTTCGCCAGTTCATCCACCAGTTTATCCATATAACGAATCTGTTGCATAAGTTTTTCTTTTATTTCTTCGACCCGGTAGCCGCAGATCACGCCGGTGATCATGGAAGCTTTGGGATTTATTAGTGGGGCCTGTGCAAAGAAAGCTTCGAGATCCACTTTTTTATCGATCTGCTGTTGCAGTTGTTTGGTGCTGTAGCCGGTCAGCCAGCAGATGACCGTATCCACTTCTTCTTTGGTACGGCCTTTCTTCTCCGCTTTTACAATATAGTGTGGGTAGATACTGGAAAATGCGTATTTATAAACCCGTTGATTGTCCATTTTACCAATTTAAATTAAAGTAAGTTTTTTGCCTGACAGGATTATTTGATTGGCATATAGCCGGCTTGTTTCCCCATCAATTCATACACGGCATCATTGGGTTCCCAGAGTTCGATTTTATTTCCCTCGGGGTCCATGATATGAACAAATTTGCCATAGTCATAAGTTTCGATGGTATCGGTGATGGTCACCCCGCTTAATTTAAGATCCGCCACGAGGCGCTCGAGGTTGCCTACCCGGTAATTGATCATGAATTCTTTAGAGGAGGGGCTGAAATATTTTGTGGATTCCTTGAAGGGGCTCCATTGGGTGAATCCTTTTTTCGTGGAATCGGCGCCCTGGTGCCATTCGAATACGGCGCCGTAGTCATTGATGTTGAAACCGAGATTTGATTTATACCATTCCCGCTGCTTAGCGGGCTCCTTGCATTTAAAGAAGATACCGCCGATACCGGTTACTTTTTTATAGGAGCCTGAAGTGGCTTCGGGACTGGAGAGATAACTGTTCAAAGCATAGCCGGAAAGAAAAGATGAAAAGGCGATCGGGAAAATGAAAATTAATTTTTTCATACCGTTGGTTTTGCCGTTTAAGACCGGAATGGGCGAAGGCGGAGCCCGTTTTATTCAATTAAATATAAGAAAGTACTGATAACCCGATGACTGCAGGCATGCACTTTATTCATGCACGGCTTTTTTTTCCAGTTTTTCAATCAGGGTATAGTCGAAAAGGAGGCCGGCTGTTGTGCCGATAAAGTACATGGCAATATCCAATGGATCAAATGTCTGGCCCAGGAATTTGATTTTATAAAATTGTAACAGCTCCACCAATGTACCGAAACCAAATGTAAAAAGTGCAGCCGCAATACGGGTAATTTTTTTGGAAAAATGTTTTCGACCACCCACCTGCAACAGGAGGTACAGGTTCATCGGCAGTAACAGGTCAATCAGGTAGCTTTTTACAAAAACGGGGAATGGACCTTTGTATCCGGGGCCGGTAACAAAATGCAACAGCCCGACAAAGAGAGAGAAGGAAACAATAAAATATAGGCTTTTCCTGTTTTTCATCCGGCTACCTAAGGTACTGATTTCAAACCTGCCCTTCAAATCCGTAGCGGATAACGTTGTCCAATACTTCCAGGTTGATATCCTTAACCGATTTGAATTTAATGCAATAACCACTCACACTGGCCTTGCCCAGCGCTTTACCGTAGGTTTTTGTCAGATATGTTTTATCGGCAATACCCATTATATAAACCGAGATACCGGTGGTATTGGCACTCAGTCCAACCTGGTAAAATTCTTTGGTTTTCCCATCAGCATACTGAATGGTATAGGCCCCATAGCCAATATTCGGATTTGAGACGATTTTGCCCTCGCTGTTTTTCCCATCCAGATACCAAAGCTTGCAGCGGGGCTGCAGCTTCAGTATTCGTTGGTGCAGGGTTTTCAGTTCACTATTTTTTGTTTCAGGCAGACTGTTTATGTATTCATTGATCTGATCCTTTACTTGCATAACCCTGAACTTTTAGGTGATCAATTATTTTGATAAACTCGCCAGCAGTTCTTCCAGATTGACCAGCGACATTTTCATGCCGATGGTGAAGCCGTCCAGGATGCGTTCCATACGTTCGAGGGATTCGTTGTAGATGGAGATGGTTACTTTGGTAATGCCATTTTTCTCACTGAAGGTATATTCCCATTCAGAACCTGTTGGTTCAGTGTTGCCGTCTTTGTCGGCAAAGGCATTGTACATTTTAAAGTAGGTTGTTGGACGGATCGTTTTATATTCCTGCAGTGCCCAGCGTTCTTCTCCTTCCGGACTCACCATGGCATAGAATCGTTTGCCTCCTTCTATGAATTCCATGTATTTAGTCCGGGAGGTAAAAGGTTTGGGGGCCACCCATTGATCCAGCAGTTCTGCAGAGGTGAAGGCTTCCCATACGAGGGAAAGGGGCGCCTCGAATTCCCGGGTGATCAGCACGGTTTTAGTGGCTTTGTCTAGTGTGAATTCAAACAGCAGGTTATTTTCCATGTTTTTTGTTTTTATATTTTTTTAATACATCGTCCAGTTGGCTGAACCGGGTTTCCCAGATCTTCCGGTATTGTTCCAGCCATATATCGATCTCCTTCATTTTTTCAATCTCCAATGAGTAATAGATCTCCCGGCCCTGTTGTTCATGTTTCACCAGTTCACATTCGGTCAGGACCCGAAGATGTTTTGATACCGCCTGCCGGGTGGTATTAAAGTTTTCAGCAATGGCATTCGGGGTCATCGCCTGCAGGGCAATCAGGGCGATGATACCCCGGCGGGTTGGATCGGCTATGGCCTGGAATACATCTCTTCTCATGAACCGGTAATGTTTTATGAAACTGTTCGGTTGCAAATATAAGCGCAACTGATTGGTTTCGCAAAATATTTTTCTGTAATTGGAATAGCTGAAATCAGAAGCAGATAAGGATGTTGTTCAGCGGCTTGAAAATCTGATTATTAGAATAACATAAGCCAGCAACTCTTTATTTGGGGAGTGCCCAGAAATTAATCAAAAAATCTTTTGAGGATACCATCGCATATAGACCATCTCTTGAAAAAGTGGCGGCTGTATATTCTACAGTATATTCTTCCCCGAATGTTTTAATCAGACTGCCTTTATTATTCCACAATTTTGCCGTTCCGTCCTCACTGCCTGTCAGGATATACGCTCCATCCTTTGAGAATTCAGCCTGGTTGATCTCGTCTGTATGACCCGTTAACCTGAGTATTGGTTTTCCATTTAAGTCCCAAACAATGGCGGTATTATCAAAACTGGCGGTTAGGATTTTTTTACCATCGGGAGAGAAACTGGCAGCACTGACCCCACTGGTATGTTTTTTTAACAGCATCTTCCTTTTCCCGTTTATATTCCAGACTGAAGCCGTGTTATCACAGCTGGCCAGCACTATGCTTTTGCCATCGGGAGAAAAGCAAGCCTGGTAAATGGTACAAGTGTGGCCTTTGAAAACACGGATTAATTTTCCATCTGCCGTCCACAGTTTTGCGGTATTATCCCCGCCACCGCTTAATATGTATTTCCCGTCATTCGAATAGGTGACGGTCTTAACGTAAACTTTATCGGCCGGAACCGTTTTGATCTTAGTCCCGTTTATGTTCCAGATGACAAATGACCCCTCGCCACCTGCGGTGATAAATCGGGAATTGTCCGGCGCAAAGGCCACATCATTTACACTTTTCTCGTGAACAGCAATCGTGTCAATGATCACTCCATTTTCATTCCAAAGGAAGGCCAGGTTGTCATCACTCCCCGAGAGAAGATATTTGCCATCATGGGATTGGGCAATGCCGAGAATGGGTTCTTTGTGGCCGGAAAAGCTTTTAGCAGGTTTAGCGGATTGACTTATGCCTGAATTTTGAATAAATAGGATAAGAAGAATAATAGTGAGGTTTTTTTTCATGATGTTCGGATTGAAAAGCTAACAGTTTCCGGATTGGTGATGTGGCGGATTTCTAGCACAAAAGTTCAATAGAATTCCTGATTTTGAACCTTGTATAAATATTTCATAGTAGCACTTCAGCCCCCTTTTTGTCAAATAAATGTTAGCGGGTCGTTTTATTTTTTTAAAAGGATTTCGACTGATTTTGTTTTTTAATTTTAATTATTAAATCTGTCAAGTGATTATTCCTTTATTATTTTCATTGGGTTCAATTAAGTCCCACATATTCCCATACAAATCTTCAAATACTGCAACTGTTCCGTATTCAAAGGTTTCTGGAAGTCTCACAAAATTTATCTGCCTGTCTGTCATTTTATTGTAATCTCTCCAAAAATCATCTGTGAAGAGAAAAAATCCAACTCGTCCACCAGTTTGATTTCCAATACTACTTGTCTGTCTTTCGTTGGCAGCTTTGGCCAGTAATAAGCAACATTCTTTTGCTCCTTTGGGTGCTATCATTACCCACCTCTTTTCTTCATTTAGCTTGGTGTCTTCTAATACATGAAAGTCGAGTTTTTTGGAGTAGAATTCAATAGCGTCATCATAGTTGTCAACTAGTAAGGCAATATGTGCTATTCTTTGATACATTTTAATAGTTAATTATTTTAAAGTCTTCTTCCAATATTCCATAAAAATAGTTATCCTTCCATACTCCTCTAATTGGTAACTTCTTTCGTTTCATACACTCTCTTTTAAACCCTGCCTTTTCAAGAGTCTTGCTTGATGCAATATTTTCCACTGCACAACATGCTTCAATTCTATGTAATTTCAAATCAATAAATCCATATTCCAAAAATCGTGTCAATGCTTCGGTTGTGTAGCCTTGTCGCCAATGGTCTATATGAATTTTAAACCACACTTCTGATGTGTTATATTTTACTTTTCCTAAATTTAGCGCAATAAGCCCTATGAATTCATTGTTGTCATTTTTGTCAATTTTATAAACATAGGTTCAATTCATGACAGCAATGATTGTTTTGTTGTCATTAGGCCAATCAGAACCACACTTAAAACCCTTTCTTTTCCTCTTTCCCACCCGCAGGCTTCGCTTCATTTCCCTTCACATACTTTTCCATCCACTCAAACTGCTCGGCCAGTACGTGCATCAGGTTTTCGCGGCCGGCATAGCCATGTGATTCGTAGGGCAGACTGACATAACGGACCGTGCCGCCATGGCCTTTTACGGCATTATACATCCGCTCGCTCTGGATGGGGAAGGTGCCGGTATTATTATCCATCTCTCCATGTATGAGCAATAGAGGAGTCTTGATTTTGTCGGCATAATTAAAAGGACTCATGTTGTTGTAGAGTTCCGTTGCCTGCCAGTAAGTGCGGTCCTCGTTCTGGAAACCAAAGGGCGTGAGGGAACGGTTATAAGCCCCGCTGCGGGCAATACCTGCTTTGAAAAGTTTTGTATGCGCAAGCAGATTGGCGGTCATAAAAGCGCCATAACTGTGTCCGCCTACGGCCATTTTATTACGATCGCCCACCCCCATGGAATCTAACGTGTTGATGGCCGCTTCCGCATTCATGGTCAGTTGCTGAATAAAATCATCATTGGGCTTTTTGTCCTTACTGGTGGCTACAATGGGCATTTCGGCATTATTCAGCACTGCATAGCCCTGGGTGACGTAAAATACCGGGGAGCCGCCGCCGACCATGGTATAGCGATGTTCACTGCCCCGGATCTGTGCGGCATCAGCGGCGGAATTGTATTCGGCCGGGTAGGCCCAGATAAAGACGGGCAATTTGCCGTCTCTTTCTTTATTATATCCTTTGGGTAAATACAGGTCGCCGGTCAGGTCAACGCCATCGGCTCTCTTGTACTTTATTTTTTCCTTGGTTACACCTTCCATCTGCGGATACGGATTGGAGAAACGGGTAAGCTGCCGGTCGGCCATTTTTAGTTTTGTATTCCGGATCCAGTAATTCGGCACTTCCTTTTCACTTTCGCGGGAAGTCAGCAAAATTCCTTTTTCCGCATCCAGCACGCGCACCACGTTTTCAAACCAGCCTTCCGCACAACGCCAGAGGGTGTCGGCTTTCTTTTTATGTACATCGTAACTCATCAGGAAGGGGAGGTCACCTTTGGGTGAACTACCTGTGGTATTATTCAGCAGGATCTTATTACCATTGTCAATCGTCCACAAAACATTTTTTCCGTATTGATTGGGATGGGTGACCGGGAAACCAGGACTGGAATAAGCATCCGTGGTGTTCCGGGTAATGAGTTTTTCAAGATCACCGGTTACAGGATGATAGCGGTCTAATTGCGTTAATTGCTTGCTGCGGAGTCCTTCCGTAACAATCGCCAGGCTCTGTGTTCCCCAGGTAATACCGCTGTACCGCATTTTGGTTTTAAATAATAATTCAGGTTCTCCGGTAAAAGGGGCTTTCTGCGCATATACAGCATCGTGATACTCCACCTGTTTTTTGATCAGCCCGCTGTCGAGTGGCATACACCATACAATGGTAGACGGTTCATCATCCCGCCATTCAAATCCCCGGGCCAGCGGTTGTACATTGTCATAACCGGCCGGGGCAGTTTCGGCAGAGGGCTGGTCAGCCAGTTCCTTTATCCGTTTCCCGTTCATATCCGTAATGCTGATAGTGGCCGGAAATCCACCTGCCGGAACGGCATATGAGAAAGGTTTTTTCAACATACGGACCAACAAATATTTTTTATCGGGAGAAACCACGACACTGCTGTAAATCGCCGGTTGACCGATTTTGGTTTCCGTTCCATTGGTATTCCTGATAAGCTGGGTGGTGGCATAAAAGGCAAAAAGCTGTTCATCATACGGACTCTTGATCAGGTCCTGGAATGTAGGTCGGGGAGCGGCTTTGCCATAGTTTTCCTGTACCGTAGGTCCTTCCGGTACGGCAGGCCTTACCGGCGCGGCACTGGCGGGTTTGATGGTACCGCGGTAGAGCAGGGTATTGTCATCATACCAGGAATAACCTCCACTGGTGGTATTTAAAGCGGTTTTATTGATACGCGTGGCTTTCTGGGTTACCACATCAATCACATACAGGTCTACCCGGTTATCTGTAGTATGCGTAAAAGCAATTTTTTTATCGTTGCCGTTCCAGGAAATACTACCGGCAAAGAGGGGAGAAGGCAGGCCGGTGATTTTATATTCTTTATCTGTTTTGCTGTTTCGAAGGTATAAGCCGGTTATATAATTCTGCCGGCTGGGTGCAAAATTGGCCGGATTGATCCGCATCCCGGCGATCCGTAATTCAGGTTGCGCCAGTTCAGCCACAGAAGGATAACTGCTGCTTTCCATAAACATCATCCATTCCCCTTTATCATCCACACTCACATTCGGAGGACGTTTGGCCAGCAACATATCGGCCACGTCTTTGGGTGGGGTTTTGTAGCCGTCCTGCGAGAATAGAGAAATGCTTGTCAACAATAAAAAGGAGAAGAATATACGGTTCATATACGAGAGTATTAAAGGAGAAAGTTACTGCATTTTTCATTTTAAGGGGCAGGGGTGGTGAGTAATGAGTGATGTTGAGTATTGAGTAATGAGTAGCTGATCGAATATTCCTGAAAGGATTGGATTTTCTGATTACCGGAAGCGGAATCCGTTGAAAGTGTCAGCAGGCAATTGAATACTGTAAATTCTATTTCAGCATTTTTTTTCACCGATCAGGCATCCTTCTATTGATATTCATCGATTTATATGTGGCGGATTGATCAAATGGATCATCCTGCTCTGATTAATTTCCGGGATTACTGGGATTTAACAACGTTCCTGATCAACCGGGGACATCCAACATTTCAATTTTTCGGGTTTGTTTAATTTATTTTCAAAATCGGGTTTTACAAATGTTACAAAACGCATTTCTGCGGTTACTCAATGTTGTAACATGGTTTGCCGGTTCCCGGTTGGCCAGGTTTATAAACCATGACTGTTTATGTATATATATCATCCCGGGTGACGGCCAACTGGTTGAAAAGTTGGTTGATTATCAGTTTTTTAATGCTAATGCTGACCCCCATACTTGCGCAACAGGGGACAGTAACTGCTAATCGTTTCAGCTCCGGGAGTGCCCCAAAAGATACCTACGGATTATTTCAGGGTTTTATTGAAAACAAAGGGCAATACGGCAAAACCGTAAAGGGCTATGAACTCATGGGCCCCGTTCTCTATGGTTACGAAGGACTGGCTATGCCGGTTTTGTTTACGTCCAAAGGACTGATCCATTTGCAACGTAAACTGGATAAGATATCCCATGCCGAAGAAGAAAGACTGGAGAAAATGGGGGTACCGGAAGAGGAGATAGAAAAGAAAAAAATCATCACTGACCGGGTGATCACGATGGAATGGCTGAACGCGAATCCGTCAATACAGGTTCAGGCTTTTGATAAAGCCGGAGCCTATCATACCTACCGGATGATCAGTGATAAAGCGTATTCATTTGGTACGCTTATCTATAAAGATCTCTATCCCGGTGTCGACCTGGTTTACCATTTTACGGATAACACGAAGCAAGGATTTGAATACAGTCTGAAAGTACAGCCCGGGGCGGATCTCAGCCAGGTGCAATTGAAATATGGCGGCGATATCATTTCCATTAAAACAGGGAAGCAGGGGCAGCTCGAAATCAGATCATCCATCGAAGGGGTGACCGTTTCTGTGCCGGTATCTTATTATGGTACGGATATAAAACCTGTGGGTACAGCTGACGTAACCACTGCTTTTAAACTGGACGATAAAACAGTCCGTTTTTCCTTCCCGCAGCAATATGACAGTACAAAGGCTTTGGTTATTGATCCTTTTGTCAGCAGCACGCTTAACCTGAGCGGACTGAATGCGGGTAAGGCCAAAGATGTGGATTTTGATTATAACGGGAACGTATATGTGACGGGTGGTGGCGCTTTTACTGGCAATCACAGTCTGGCCAAATACAATGCGGCGGGCGCATTGCAATGGACCTTTAACGGATCACTGGCCGTTCCCTCCTGGACCTATGGCACCTATTATGGTGGCTGGATGGTAGAGAAGCCTTCTGGTAATGTTTATCTGGGTCAGGGCTTCAGTCCCGGTACCGGCTTTCGTGTGATACGAATCAGTACCACCGGCTTGTATGATAATTATATCACCACGGCGAATGCCAGTTTTATGGAGGCCTGGAAAATGTTCTGGAGCTGTAATAATGGTTCTCCACAGATACTGATCGCAGGTGGCGGTCTGAATTCGAATATTAATTTCGGCGCGTTTACACCTCCTTCCACCGTGGTGAGTGGTTTGAATGTAACGGGTATTCCTTATGCGGGAGGAACCGGCTGGGCACAGGATATTGCCGACTTTGTCTTTGATCCGGCCACTAATGAAATGTACAGCATCTTCGGCAGTACATTTGGTACGCCGGTTGTTAATAATAAAATTTATAAGAATACGGCGCCTTACAGTGCCGCCTCAGTGGTCTGGAATGTCCCTTCCGGATTTACTACTATACAGGAAGCGGCTAACCGCCCGTATCTGGTGGCAACAGGACTGAGTGATAACTCCGCCAATATGCTTTGGGTTAATGCTTCATATCTCTATTACTGGGATGGAAGAAACCTGAAGGCATTTAATAAGGCCAGCGGGGCAGGTGTGGGTACACCGGTGATTACCGCCAATACTCCTTTTATGCAGGGCGGTATTATTGCCGATGCCTGTAATAATGTATTTGTTGGCGAAGACAACGGTACGGTGAAAGTGTACCAGTTCAATGGTGCTACATTCAGTGACGCGCCGGCCGATATCGCCATCCCGGGTATGGCCGGCCGGTCCGTGTATGACCTGGCCTATGATGAATCCCGGAAATTACTCTATGTAAGTGGCGACGGGTTTGTGGCTTCCGTGGATGTGGCGGCTTATTGCCCGAATACCTTGTATACAATCACCGCCACTCCCAATTGTATCACATCCGGTGTTACAGCCACGCTTGCCCCGGCACCTCCTGTTGGATCAACAGTTACATATGTAATATATAATGGTACGGTTCAGGTTGCCACTAACAATACAGGTGTTTTTACCGGTCTTACACCTAACACCACTTATACTATTGTGGCTACCGTGAATCAGTTTTGTAATGGTTCACAGGCCAGCACGAATTTTTTATTACCGGGTCCCCTGGCCGGTGCCACGGTTACCAATACCACCTGCGGAAATACGGATGGTATGATTGTAGCCACAGGATCCGGAACTATTGCACCTTACACATACAGTATCGATGGCCTGAACTTCCAGGGCAGTGGCACATTTGCCGGGTTGAGTGCAGGCGTATATACTGTCACCGTCCGTGATGCCAACGGATGTAAGAGCACTGTGTCAGTTACCATTTCTAATACCAATGGTCCGCAGCTTACCTATACCAGTCTGAATGCGGAATGTGGCATAAATAATGGCTCCGTTACGGCAACTGCAACCGGAGGAACCGCCCCGTATACGTATAGCATTAACGGGGTGACTTATCAGAGCAGCAATTTCTTTACCGGTCTGACGGGAGGAACGTATACGCTGTATGTAAAAGACGCAAACAACTGTATCAATGCGGTGACGGTGGTGATCAGCAGTTCACCCGCTCCGCAACTGACCGCTATTCCGGCTTCAGCCACCTGTGGCAGTAATAATGGAACCATCACCGCTTTTGGCAGTAGTGGTACCGCCCCGCTGCAGTACAGTGTGAATGGCAGTGTTTACCAGGTCAGCAATCTGTTTACCAATCTCAATCCCGGGCCTTATACAGTCACGGTAAAAGATGCCAATGGCTGTATGGCCACCGTGAATGTAACCATACCCAATTCTGCAGCACCTGCGGTGAGTGGCGTTTCCACTTCCGCAGCCTGTAATAATGCCAATGGCACGATCACGGCAACGGGTACGGGTGGTATTGCCCCGTTGGAATACAGCCGTGACGGCGTGGTATACCAGCCGGGAAATATTTTCACCGGTCTGGCCGCAGGGGTATATATCATCACTGTGCGGGATGCAACAGGATGTACCAACAGCGTGAGTGTGACCGTTGCCAGTACCAATGCCCCCACTGTAACCGCAGTAGCGGTGGCATCTGCCTGTAATATCAATAGCGGATCAATAACGGCCACGGGATCCGGCGGAACCGGTGCCTTAACATATAGTATAAACGGCACCACATTTACGGCCGGAAATATTTTCAATGGCCTCGCCCCCGGGAATTATATTGTGTATGTACGGGATGCTGCCGGTTGTATCAGTACGTATCCGGTAAGTGTTCCGGCGGGTACCGGACTTACATTAACAGCAGCAGGTACACAAACGGCCTGTAATGTAAATAATGGTACAATTACAGCCACTGGTACCGGTGCCGCTATACCATTGCAATACAGTATTGATGGAATCACTTACCAGGCGGGGAATGTTTTTACCGGACTGGCCAGTGGTACATATACAGTTTATGTGAGAGACGCGAATGGTTGTATACGGACAACAACCGTGGTCATCAGTAATGTATCTGGTCTTGTGCTTACCGGCAATGCCGGAGCCTCCACCTGTAGTGGAAGTACCGGTACGATTGTGGCAACCGCATCAGGTGGTATTGCTCCGTTGCAATATAGTATTAACGGTACCGTGTATCAGGCCGGCAACACGTTCACCAATGTGGCGCCGGGTACTTATACTCTTTATGTACGGGATGCTGGTAACTGTATTGTTACCCGGCAGGTAACGGTAACGGCATCGGCCGGACCGGCACTGACCGTAACCACTTTATTCCAGGCTACCTGCGGTGCCAGCAACGGGGTGGTACGGGCCAATGGCAGTTCTGGTACTGCACCTTTACAATACAGCCTGGATGGCGGAGCCTATCAAACAATTAATTTCTTTATCAACCTGGCTCCGGGTGTGCATACGATTACCGTACGCGATGCGAATAACTGTACGGCCATTCAGACATTTACCATTACCAACAGTGTGGTGGGATCGGCACCTGACGATGTTACATTTGTAGTGAGGGATGCACTGGCCTGTACGGGTCAGACCGGACGTATAAAAAATATTAAAGGAGAACCCGGTGGCGGGGGTAACTCTTATGAATTCAGTCTCGATGGAGGCCCTTTTACCACGGCCAACCAGTTTACCAATGTGGCGCCAGGTGTACATACATTAACCGCCCGGAATGAAGACGGGTGTACAATTACCAAACTGGTAACGATTGGCAGTGGTACCCCGGCCACAGCCAATGCGACGGTAGTGCCGGCCAATTGTGGTACAGCCAATGGTTCCATAACCATTGTAGGTGCCGGGGTAAACAGACCGTATCATGCGAGTATCGATAACGGGGCTACCTGGATTACATTCTTTCCGCCAGGCGCCAACAGCCTTACATTTCCGGCACTCACACCCGGCAGTTACCAGATAAGGATGGCCGATGATGCGGATTTTGTGGCCGGGCCACCAGATAATCCCGGTACCTGTATAACGACAATAAATGTTGTTGTACCGGCTATCGGCGGACCGGCCATTGCCACCACACAGGTGAATCCAACCTGTGGATCGCCCACAGGTACCATCACGGCAAATGCCAGTGGGGGCGTATTGCCTTATTCATATAGTATCAACGGTGGCGCCTATGGAGCCGCTAACATATTCAACAACCTTACACCCGGTGTTTATTCCGTGAGTGTGATGGATGGCAGTGGCTGTGCCAATGGTACTACCGTAAACCTGGCCGGACAGGGTGTGCCTGTTGTTACCGCGGCTGTACTTACAGCTGCCTGTAACAGTAACAGTGGAACTATTACGGCTACAGGTACGGGTGGTACGGCGCCGCTGGAGTACAGTCTGAATGGTACGGTATTTCAGGCCAGCAATGTCTTCACCGGTCTGGCAGCGGGAACATATACTTTGTATGTGAAAGATGTGAATAATTGTTATAGCAGTACAACCCTATCTGTAGGATTGACGCAATTACCCAGGGTCAGTGCCTACAGTATTCCCGCCGGTTGTAACAGCAATGATGGTTCCATTGTAGCCACCGGTACACTTGGAACAGCTCCTTATCTGTTTAGTATAGATGGTCTTCTTTATCAGGCGGGTGGCACATTCACGAATCTGCCTGCAGGATTCTATACAGTCTATATTAAAGATGCGAGAGGGTGTATCAGTACTACCGGTCTTAACCTGGCTAATCTGACCGGGCCGGTTATTACCAATGCCGTAACCACAGCTGGTAATTGTGGCAATGCAACCGGAACCATCACGGTAACGGCCACTGGTGCCGCGGTTCCTTTACAATACAGTATTGACGGAATCAGCTTCCAGGCTGCAAATAATTTCACTGCATTGCTGCCGGGTAACTATACCATAACCGTCAGGGATGCTAATGGTTGTTTAACCACACGCCCGGTGGTGGTTGCCACCACAAGCGGGCCACAGGTACTGACGGGCACGGTGGTTCATGCAGCTTGTGGAAATGCCAACGGTTCCATTACCGCAGCCGCCAGTGGCGGGGTGGGAGCATTGGTGTATTCCATTAATGGTACGGTGTACCAGGCAGGTACTTTATTTGCCGGACTGGCTGCCGGTCCTTATACTTTGTATGTAAGGGATATTAATGGCTGTATAAAATCCATTCCCGTTACAGTCCTAAATCTGCCGGCCCCGGCCCTTACGGCCACGCCCTCTCCCGCTTCCTGCGGATTAAATGACGGAACCATCACGGCAGATGCCACAGGTGGCACCGGGGCATTGAGTTATAGCATCAATGGAGTGACCTTTCAGGTCAGCAATGTCTTTACCGGTCTGGCAGCGGGAACATATACGGTAACAGTGCGGGATAGCCGGAATTGTATCGCCACAGTACCGGTAACAATCAATACGTCAGCGGGACCGGCTCCGCTGGTGATCTATCATAACTGATAAACTAAAATGAGTATACCAAAACAAATAATAACCTATACAAAAACAACAACGATGAAATTGAAAAAAACGTTACTAAAACTAAGCCTGGTCTTCCTGCTGCTGTTTACCGGCAGTCAGGCGTATGCCCAGCCTTATCCCAATACGGGTGATCACCAGGTCTGTCTGAATGCCACTGAGCCATATGGTGTTGTTTTAACGGCCGGATCCTCTTATGTATGGACCATTACCCCTGTAGCCGGCGGTAACGGTACTATTACAGTGGGTGCCACGCCCAATCTTATTACTGTAAACTGGACCAATGCCGGTACAGCCACCTTGCAGGTTACCGAAACCAATGCAAGTGGTTGCGTCGGTGATCCGGTTTCTATATTGGTAACTATTAATCCGCTGCCAACAGTAACGGTTAACTCATCGGCTGTTTGTGCCGGATCCGATGCCACAATCACGGCAACACCGGGCGCCGCAGGAACATATAACTATGTATGGACGGTTCCTGCCGGGGCAACAAACCCGGGTAACGTAGCCAGCTTTACTTCAGGTGTGGCCGGTGTATATTCCGTGATTATCACGAATACAGTAACCGGTTGCGGATCTGCTTCAGCCAGTGGTACGGTGACGGTGAATGCAGCACCCACGCTTATTATAACAAATCCGGCGGTAGCTTGTCTCCCGAATACGGTTGACCTGACTGCGGCTGCTGTAACTGCAGGTTCATCACCTGGTATGACATTGACTTACTGGACTGATGCGGCCGCTACGATTCCTTATGCCACACCGGCAACAGCCACGGCAGGCACATACTTTATCAAGGGTACATTAGCCGGCGGATGTTTTGCAATCCAACCTGTAGTGGTAACCACGGCACCGACACCGACAGTAGTAATTACGAACCCGGCACCTGTCTGCGCCCCGAATACAGTTGACCTGACTGCGGCTGCTGTAACAGCTGGTTCTACTGCCGGACTGACATTTACATACTGGACCGATGCAGCCGGAACTGTACCTTATGCCACGCCAACAGCTGCCACAGCAGGTACCTATTATATCAAGGGGACATCTGCGGCAGGATGCTTCGACATCAAACAGGTAGTTGTAACCGCTGCTCCGGCTCCGAACGTAGTGATCACCAACCCTGCGGCTGTATGTGCGCCGAACACGGTTGACCTTACCGCTGCAGCCGTAACAGTTGGCTCCGATGCCGGTCTGACATTTACTTACTGGACCGATGCAGCAGGTACGGTACCTTATGCCACACCAGCAACAGCAACAGCGGGTACGTACTATATCAAGGGTACCACAGCCGGCGGATGCTTCACGATACAGCCGGTGGTAGTAACGGTGAATCCGTTGCCGACACCAGTGGTAACCGGTCCTTCTCCGGTCTGCGTAAGCGTTGCAGGTAATACGTCTACCTATACAACAACCAATGTGGCCGGCCATACCTACAACTGGGTGGTAACCGGTGGTACGATCGTAACCGGTCAGGGTACCAACAGTATCACGGTGAGCTGGACTACGGCGGGTGCAGGTACTGTAGCCGTTACTGAAACGATCACCGCCTCCGGATGTTCCGCAGCGAATACTCTGAACGTGACCGTTACACCGAAGCCGGTAACATCGCCGATCACGCATAACTAATTATGCAAAGTGAAATGAAACATTAAATGATACCTGATTCCTTACTGCCTGTTCCGTGACGCGGAACAGGCAGGTGGAAAAGGGGAAAAATATCAGTCCTGAGAAAAACCAGCCCTTTTATCTGTTAAAGCGTTAAAGAAGAAAACCGTAACAATGTCCAACACAATACGACATATCAGTGCATGGTTACTGGGGCTGTTCAGCTTCCAGCTGACAATGGCGCAGGTGGCCATGCCTGATACTGTCTGTATTGGTACCAACCGGATTTACAAAGTGAATGATGCGTCGGTGCCATCCACCTATACCTGGACGGTGAATGGAATTACACAGTCCGGCAACCGGAATGAGTTGCAAATCACCTGGACTACTGCCGGTGTTTACCAGCTTACTGTACAAGAGCATGCAAATAACGGATGTGACGGGGATATACGGTCGGGTACGGTGTATGTAATGCCAACACCCGTAGCCAATGCCGGGCCGGATGCAATAGTATGTTTTGGAAAAACCCTGCAGTTAAGTGGAAGTGGTGGATTGCAGTATCAATGGAGTCCGTCCAATTACTTATCCAATCCGTCAATACCAGGACCGCTGGTTACATTGCCCGCGGCAGGCGTCTATACCTATGTTTTACAGGTAAGTGCGCATGGATGTCCGGCACTAAAACCGGATACTGTCAGGGTAACCATGTTGCCACCCACTCAGGTATTTGCCGGTAATGATACACTGATTGCATTGGGCCAGTCTTTGCAACTCAATGCGCAGGATATCAGCAACAGTGGTTTCTCCATTTATCGGTGGTCACCATCCTTTGGATTGAATAATGCCCTGGTTAAAACACCCATGGCTACCCTCAACAGTCTTGGCAGCACTACTTATGTGGTCACTGCCCGAACGGCCGACGGTTGTGAAGCCAGCGATGATATAAAAGTCACTGCTTTTGCAAAAGCAGACCTTTATGTGCCAACCGCATTTACGCCCAATGGAGACGGAAAGAATGATCTGGCTGTGGTGATACCCGTGGGTATCCGTGAACTGCAGTTTTTCAGAATCTATAACCGTTGGGGTGAACTTGTTTTTATGACGAAGGATGCTTCCCGTGGCTGGAATGGTATTTATAAAGGACAAGCCCAGGATAGTTATGTGTTTGTGTGGGAAGCGAAGGGGGTGGATTATAATGGTAATGTGATCTTTAAGAAGGGGACGGTTACATTGATCAGGTAGAAACAGAAAGTAAAAAGTGAAAAGTAAAAAAGGGTCGCCTGAATAGGGAGACCCGATAAAGTTGAAAGTCAAAAGTAAAAAGTAAAAATGGGTCGCCAGAAAGGGAAGACCCATTTTTTATTCGGAAATTCTTTTTCTTAAATTTTATACTATTACTTAGCGTTTTTAATTTGTCTGCTTTAGGTTTTTTTACTTTTTACTTTTGAATTTTTACTTAAACATCACATCCGCATATTCCGGTTTCTTCTTAAACACCGCATTGGCAAAAGGACAGAGGGGGATGATCTTCGTGTTATAAGTCCGGGCATGTTCCACCGCGGCCTGTACCAGCTGGTAGCCGACGTTCTGGCCCCGGAGTTCCTCACTAACTTCCGTATGTTCGATGATCATTTTATCGGTGGAGGGAAGAGTGTACACCATTTCTGCGAGGTAAGTGTCTTCTTCTCCCACAAAGAAGAGACCTTTGCTCCCGGCTTGTTTGTGATGGATAGTCATTGTCGGACTTTTCTTAAAGCTATCAAGATTTTTTTGCTTTTTCGGATTTGTCACCACATATTTGCAGTAGCAATGAACGTTTCGACAACAAATAAACAGTGGTGGTGGCATACAACTCTAATGGGGCTGTAGTGTCATGACTGCATTTGTATATCATTCAGGAGCCCCGAATACCGGGGCTCCTGTTTTTTTTACCTGCCACAGGCAGTAATAGTAAGAACCGGTATGAAAAAAATTGAGATTAACACAAAGAGTAAGCGGATGCTGGCGGATGTATATACCCCGGTGGGGATTTACCTCCGTTTGCGGGATAAATTCAGGGATACGATCCTGCTTGAAAGTACGGATCATCATTCATCGGATAACAGCTATTCCTTTATCTGTATCAATGCCATTGGAGGAATGGAGGTGTCTTCCAAAGAGTCAATTGAGTTCAAATATCCAGGCCGTAATCCGGAAAAAGCATCCCTGAAACATACGGCTGAAGTGCCAGAACTACTCTGGAACTATATGCAGCAGTTTGATGTCAGGAAACCGGAACAAAAGGAATCCGCTTTCGCCCAGGGTCTGTTCGGGTACTCTACGTATGATGCTGTGCAGTTTTTTGATACTATCAGACTATCCGATAAGCGGGAACAACTGCCCGTATCACACCCCCCACTCACCACTCACCACTCACCACTCGCCATTCCGCTGATGCGTTACCGCCTTTACCAATATGTAATCGTGATCAATCATTTCAAAGACGAGTTGTTTATTTGTGAAAACCGGATGAACGGGGTGGAAGGTGATTCCGCATCTATTGAATCACTGATCCGCAGCAAGGATGTACCTGTTTATCCTTTTGCCTTGAAAGGGGATGAAATGTCCAATATGACAGACGAAGCTTATCGTGAAATGGTGCGCAATGGTATAGCCAGCTGTCAACGGGGTGATGTATTTCAGATTGTGTTGAGCAGGCGGTTTCAGCAATCCTTTACCGGGGATGAATTCAATGTTTACCGGGCCCTTCGCAGTATCAACCCCTCTCCGTATTTGTTCTTTTTTGATTATGGCGATTATAAACTGATGGGATCATCACCGGAAGCCCAGCTGGTGATCCGGGACAATAAAGCGGTGGTACATCCCATTGCCGGCACGTTTAAACGTACAGGCGACGATGAAGCCGATAAAGCAGCCACGGAACGTTTGCTGGTGGATGCCAAGGAGAATGCAGAGCATGTGATGCTGGTGGATCTGGCCCGTAACGACCTCAGCCGGGTTTGTGAGCAGGTGGAAGTAACGCATTATCGACAGGTACAATACTTTTCACATGTGATTCACCTGGTCAGTGAAGTGACCGGTCAGGTAAAGCCAGGGGCCAATCCTTTTGAATTGCTGGCTAAAACATTTCCGGCGGGCACGTTGAGCGGGGCTCCTAAGTTTAAGGCCATGGAGCTGATCAACCGTTTTGAGCCAACTTCCCGGAGTTATTATGGAGGTGCTATTGGTTTCGCCGGCTTTGATGGGTCCATTAACCAGGCTATTATGATCCGCACATTCCTGAGCCAGGGAAATACCCTGACCTATCAGGCCGGTGCCGGTGTGGTGGTGGCCAGTAATCCCGAAAGCGAATTACAGGAAGTGAATAATAAATTAGGGGCACTGAAGAAGGCCATTGAGGAAGCAACTAACATTGTTTAGTTGTTGATTTGTTCAAATAATTAACGGAGTCTTCTCTAAACATCTCAACGACTAAACATCTAATCATCTAAACAACTAAACATCTAAACGACTAAACATCTAAACCATTTATCGTGAACATACTCGTATTCGACAACTACGATTCCTTTACCTACAATCTCGTTCACCTGGTCGAAAAGATCACGCGGGTGAAGGTGGAAGTATACCGCAATGACCAGATCGCACTGGAAGAAGTAAAGAATTATGATAAGATCATCTTATCGCCCGGACCCGGTATACCGGAAGAAGCCGGACTGCTGTTGCCGCTCATTAAAGAGTATGCATCCACCAAGCCCATCCTGGGAGTTTGTCTCGGACACCAGGCAATCGGGGAAGCTTTTGGAGGTACGCTGGTGAACCTGAAAGATGTATATCATGGTGTAGCAACACCCATAGAAGTAAAAAGTCAAAATTCAAAAGTAAAAAGCCCTTTATTCAGGGGCTTGCCTGACCGGTTTGAAGTGGGGCGTTATCATAGTTGGGTGGTGAGTGATAAAGATTTTCCGGATGAATTGGAGATAACGGCGGTGGATGATAATGGATATATCATGGGGTTGCAACATAAACAGTATGATGTCCAGGGGGTTCAGTTTCATCCGGAAAGTGTGCTTACACCGGATGGAGAGAAGATTTTGAGGAACTGGCTGGCGCAGTAGGAAGAGATAGCAGATGTCAGTTGCCAGTGCGTTCCACATAGGCTTTCTAAACATCTAAACAACTAAACAATTAAACGCCTTAACAACTAAACACCTAAACACCTAAACAACTAAACACCTAAACAACTAAACGCTCAAATGAAACGCATTTTACAATATTTATTCGAACACAAAACCCTCTCCCGCGAAGCCGCGAAAGAGGCATTGGTGAATATTGGCCGGGGGATGTACAATGAACATGAAGTGACGGCTTTCATGACCGTATACCTGATGCGCAGTATCACCATAGAAGAGCTTCAGGGATTCAGGGATGCTTTGCTTGAGCTATGTGTGAAAGCGGATCTGGATGGCTTTGAAACCATGGATATAGTGGGTACCGGGGGTGACGGTAAGAACACGTTTAATATCTCCACGCTGGCTTGTTTTATTGTGGCAGGCACGGGGCAGAAAGTGGCCAAGCATGGGAATTATGGCGCTTCTTCTGTGAGCGGGGCTTCCAATGTTATGGAGCAGATGGGGTATGTGTTTTCCAATGACTCTGACAAACTGAAGAAGGAACTGGAAGCCGCCAATATCTGTTTTCTGCATGCGCCTTTGTTTCACCCGGCGTTAAAGACCGTAGGCCCGATCCGGAAAAACCTGGCCATGCGGACCTTTTTTAATATGCTGGGCCCGATGGCCAATCCGGCTAATCCGGCCTATCAGCTGGTTGGGGTGTATAACCTGGAAATGGCCAGGATATATAATTACCTGCTGCAACCGGGGGGGAAACCATTTACGATTATTCACAGTCTGGATGGGTACGACGAAATATCTCTGACCAGTGACACCAAGGTTATAACCCAGGATGGCGAACGGGTAATGACTCCTGAACAACTGGGCAAGCGTATGGTAATGGCGGAAGATATCAATGGAGGCGATACAGTAGAACAGGCCGCTGCTATTTTCAAAAAAATCCTGAACCGGGAAGGCAGCTGGTCGCAGAATGCGGTTGTTTTGGCCAATGCCGCAATGGCTTTACATTGCACCGGGAAATACAAAACCTATGATGATGCCTATAATGCGGCTGTGGTGAGCCTGGAAAGCGGAAAGGCAAGCAGGGGGCTGGAACTGCTGATCGGTTTGCAGCAATAGCTCTTTAAATGAGAATTGAGCATTGCTTATTGTGTATTGAACATTGTTTTTCTAAGAAGCCCAATGCTCAATATTCAATGTTCAATTTTCAATGATCAGAAAAAAGAACATTAATTATTTTACAACGAATTGTTTTAACATGGACATTTTAGAAAAAATTATTGCCCACAAAAAAGCGGAGATCGAGCCCTTCAAGAAACTCAGCCCGGTATCCCGTTTTGAAAGGGAAGGGTTTTTCAGGGATGTCAGGACCCGCTCGCTGGTACATCATCTGCTGTTGCCTCAAAGTACTGGTATTATTGCGGAATTTAAACGCAAGAGTCCGAGCAAGGGCTGGTTCAAAACCAGGGAACTGGAAGTGGAGCCGGTGGTGACGGCTTATAATAAAGCGGCAGCCGGAATTTCGGTGCTTACCGACAATGAATTTTTTGGCGGCGATCTGGATGACCTGATCCAGACTAAGGTGGTTACAGATATCCCGGTACTCCGCAAGGATTTCATTGTGGACCCCTGGCAGATCGCCGAAGCCCGGGCTTTTGGCGCTGATGTGATCCTGCTGATCGCCGCCTGCCTGGCGCCGTCCCAGGTGAAAGAATATGCGGCGTATGCCAGCAGTATCGGGCTGGAATCCATACTGGAAATACACAATGAGGAAGAACTGGGTCATATCTGTGAGGAAGTGAGTATGGTGGGTATTAATAACCGGAACCTTAAAACCTTTGAAGTGGATATCCAAACTTCCCTGCAGCTGAGAAAATATATTCCGGCCGGAAAGCCGGCCATTGCGGAGAGCGGGATTACAAGTGTGGAAACTATCGTATCTTTAAAACAAGCCGGTTTTCTGGGTTTTCTCATTGGAGAAAACTTTATGAAAACGGAAACGCCAGCGATTGCTTTTGCTGATTTTATTGAACAATTAAATGCAAAAGCACATGAAACTGAAAGTATGCGGCAACATTCTGCCGGAACAGGTGAAAGCCTATGATGAGCTGGGTGTGGACCTGGCAGGTTTTAATTTTTACCCGGATTCTCCGCGGTACATGCGGCAGAAGATCAGCCCTGACAGGATGAAACAGCTTAAAGGTAAATTTGCCAGGGTGGGGGTTTTTGTGAATCCAAGGTACGATGAACTGGTAAAAACCGTAGAGGAGTACCGGCTGGATATGGTGCAGCTGAGCGGGGATGAGACCCCTGAGTTCTGTGAAGCAATTGCCGATTTCATATCGGTGATTAAAGTATTCCGGCTGACCGGGAAGGAACACCTGGATTCGCTGACCATACCTTATAAAAACGTTTGTGATTTTTATATGTTTGATACTGCGGGTACCGGGTATGGCAATACGGGTAAGAAATTTGACTGGACCCTGCTGGAAAAACATCCTCCGGTAAAGCCTTATATCCTGAGCGGGGGAATAAGCCCGGAAGATGTGGCCCGGATTAAGGAACTTGCGGCCGGTAAAGCCGGGACAAAACTATTTGCTGTGGATATCAACAGCCAGTTTGAACTCGGCGCCGGGGTAAAGGATATAAACAAACTGAAGAAATTTATTGAAGAACTGAAATAAACAAGTATGAATATTAAAGTATGTGGCATTACTGAAATGAAACAACTCCAGCAGCTGGATGGACTGGATATTGATTTTGCCGGTATGATTTTTTACAAAGAGTCGCCCCGTTATGCAGGTGACAAACTGAATGCGCGGGATGTGAAAAAAGCGGACTTTGACCTTAAGAAAACCGGTGTTTTTGTAAACCCGGAAATGATTGAAGTGCTGGATGCCATTGACGAATTCGGGCTGGAAGTGGTACAGTTGCACGGGGATGAAACACCGGAGATGTGCGAGGATCTGAGCAGTGAAGTGGAAGTTATCAAGGCTTTTCGTATTAAAGGTGATGAGGATATTGACAAACTGGTGGCTCCCTATGACGCGGTATGTGATTATTACCTGTTTGATACCGGCGGTTTGAAGGAAAGTTTTGGCGGAAGCGGTCAGCAGTTTGACTGGAGTATCCTGTCAAAAGCCAAGATTGAAAAACCCTTTTTTCTGAGTGGAGGAATTGGTGTGGATGATGCGGCCAGAGTGAAAGCGTTTAAACATCCCGATATGTTTGGCGTGGATATCAACAGTAAGTTTGAATTGTCTCCCGGAGTGAAAGATATGAAGCTGGTACTGCAGTTCAGGCAGGGGCTGAAGTAATGAATAATGAGTAAATGAGTAATGAGTGGGGAAAATGGTAATTGAACGGTTGCTCCCTGCGTGTCCCGACAATTGCGGGGAGCGTGCCGAAGGGTGATCAGAATAATGAAAGTGGGATTTACTGCTAGTATTAAAAGTTTGAAATACGGTAAGCTATGGAAAGTATGAATGAGAAAGTGCTGATAGGTTCGCCAAACGAACAGGGTTACTATGGTTCTTTTGGCGGGGCTTATATACCGGAGATGTTGCACCGGAATGTAGAGGAACTCCGGACAAAGTACCTGGAGATCATGTATGAGGAGGAGTTTCAAAAGGAGTTTCAATATTTATTAAGGGATTATGTGGGACGCCCGACGCCGCTTTATCTGGCGGAACGGCTGAGTAAAAGATATGGGGCACAGATTTATTTAAAACGCGAAGACCTTTGTCATACCGGTGCTCATAAGATCAATAATACCATAGGGCAGATTCTGCTGGCTCAACGACTGGGTAAGACCCGTATTATTGCCGAGACCGGTGCCGGTCAGCATGGTGTGGCCACGGCTACGGTTTGTGCGCTGAAAGGCCTGGAATGTATTGTATACATGGGAGAAAAGGATATCGAGCGGCAGGCGCCGAATGTGGCCCGGATGAAAATGCTGGGAGCGACCGTGATTCCCGCCACCAGTGGCAGCAAGACATTAAAGGATGCCACCAATGAAGCGATCCGCGACTGGATCAATAATCCCCATGATACCCATTATATTATTGGTTCCGTGGTGGGCCCGCATCCTTACCCGGATATGGTGGCCCGGTTCCAGAGTGTAATCAGTGAGGAAATCAGGAAACAATTGCTGGAAAAAACAGGTAAGGAATTGCCTGAGTATGTGATCGCCTGTGTGGGTGGTGGCAGTAATGCAGCCGGCGCCTTTTATCATTTCATAGAGGAACCTTCGGTAAAACTGATTGCGGTGGAAGCAGCCGGTGAAGGCGTGAACAGTGGCAAGAGTGCGGCTACCACTCAACTGGGTAAACCCGGCATCCTGCATGGCAGTAAGAGCTTACTCATGCAGACGCCCGATGGACAGGTGGTTGAGCCACATAGTATCTCCGCCGGACTGGATTATCCGGGGATAGGTCCTCTGCACGCACATTTATTTGAGACCGGTCGTGCCAGTTTTATGAGTGCCACTGATCTGAAATCACTGAATGCCGCATTTGAACTGGCCAAATTGGAAGGAATCATTCCCGCTCTTGAATCAGCTCACGCCTTACATGCGTTAAAGATGATCAATTTTAATAAAAAGGATGTGGTAGTGATATGTCTGAGTGGAAGAGGTGATAAGGACCTGGCAACATATATGAACGCTATGGCCGGGTGAATGACTACGCAGCGTATCCTGTAAAAAATCTATATGAGCAGAATTACTAAATTGTTTCAGGAAAAAAAGAGTGGGGTTCTCAACGTTTATTGCACAGCCGGTTACCCTGCATTACATTCCACGCTTCCGGTTATGCGCGCCCTGCAGGAGCATGGCGCTGATCTGATCGAGCTTGGCATGCCCTACAGTGATCCGCTGGCAGACGGTCCGGTGATCCAGCACAGCAGTGCAGTGGCCTTGACAAATGGCATGACCATCCGGATACTCTTTGAGCAACTGCGCGATTTCAGAAAGGAAATACACGTGCCGGTAGTTTTGATGGGATACATGAATCCGGTTCTTCAATACGGATTTGAACAATTCTGTGCCGATGCGGCTGCTGTAGGCATTGACGGACTGATATTACCGGATCTTCCGGAGTTTGAATTTGAAAAAGAATATGGCCCTGTGATTAAAAAATACGGACTGGATTTTATTTTCCTGGTAACACCGGAAACAACTGACGAACGGGTCAGTAAACTGGATACCCTGAGCAGTGGTTTTCTATACGCTGTGTCCTCTTCTTCCACAACCGGCGGGACGAACAGTACTGCGGCCGCTGAGGATTACCTCCTGCGATTACAGCAGTTAAAACTTACAAACCCGGTACTCGTGGGTTTCGGTATAAAGGATAAAGCGTCATTTGACGGGGTTTGCCGGTTTACCGCAGGGGGTATTATCGGGAGTGCCTTTATTAAGGCCTTGAAAAACAGCGCAGATGTTAATGCATCCACAAAAGACTTTCTTTCGTCCATCAGGGGCTGATAGACTGTGCCAATTACAGCCGCTTTAATTACCTTTGTATTTCCCCGGAACTGGGGTAAAACGGATAACCGCGTATGAAAAAATTTGTTTTTATTTTATTCTTTGCTCCGCTGGCGCTGCTGGCACAACCGGGTGTAAAAGGATTTACGATTCAAGGTAAACTCACCGGAATTCCCGATGGCACCAATATACGCATGGTCAAAAACGGGGAGAATACTGAACTGGCCGCGGCCACAATCTCCAATTCCGCTTTTCAACTGAAGGGCTCCGTGGAAGAACCGGTGCTTTGTTTCCTGTTTATCGGAAATGAACCGCGTCCGGTGGAAATTTTTGTAGAGAATAAAAAAATTAACCTGATTGGCGATAAAGAAAAGCCGGGTGAATATACCATTACCGGATCAGTTTCCCATGATGAGTTCTCTTCTTTTGTTAAAACGTTTATTCCGCTGGCACAGCAATACAGTACCCTGGCCGGAATTATAAACGGCACCATGCCCGGTCCTGGCCGCGACAGCCTGATCATGACACACCGTAACATGCAGGATATCATTCAAAAAAATATTGAGAAACTGGTGGCCGAAAAACCACAATCGCCCGTTACCGCTTTCATATTATCTGCTACATACGCGTTTAATGAAGATCCGCTTCAACTGGAAGGCCGCTTCAATAAGCTCGATGAAACAGTTAAAAAGACATCAACCGGGAAGCAACTGGCCGCGATGATTGCGGAAAGTAAAGTGGGGTCCATTGGCAGCCTGGCTATGGATTTTTCCCAGGCCGATACAGCCGGTGTGCCGGTAGCCCTTTCTTCCTTCCGTGGAAAGTATGTATTGCTTGACTTTTGGGCCAGCTGGTGCGGCCCCTGCCGCCAGGAAAATCCCAATGTGGTGGAGAATTTCAATAAATTCAGTGCAAAGAATTTTACTGTACTGGGTGTTTCACTGGACCGGCCCGGTCAGAAAGAGAGATGGCTGGAAGCAATTAAGGCAGACGGACTCAACTGGACACATGTGAGTGATCTTCAATTCTGGAATAATGCTGTGGCCGTAATGTACAATGTACGGGGCATCCCCCAGAATTTTCTGCTTGATCCGGAAGGGAAAATTATTGCAAAAAATCTGCGTGGTCCGGCACTCGAAGCTAAGCTTTGTGAAGTGCTTGGATGTAATTAACCCTCTACTGCTGAAATTCCAGACGGTTTGTTGATCGTCATTCGTCAACAGTCGATGGCGGATGCTGAATGACTGGTAAGTTTATTAATTAATATCCTTTCCAGCTTTAAGTTTCTCAATTATTCCCGTTACTGATTTTTTATTTTGTTCATCGGGTGCCAATGGCAACGCCAGGTTCGCATACTTCAGCGCGTTTTTGTAGTCTCCATTGCCTGAATAACCCCGGGCCATTCCCATCAATGTGGTGAACTGATTCGGGAATTTTTCAAAATTCATTTTGAACACCTCCAGGGCTTCTTTGGGTTGATGCATACCAAGCAGTTGCCGGCCATACTGATGTATATCAGTCATGCTGCCAAGTGGCAGGGCTTTTTTCATGATAGCTCCGGCTTCCTCATTTCGCCCCAGTTTTTCGAGGAGTTTGGCCTTTGTAACCCAGGCATTAAATACGCGGTCGCCTCCAAAGCCGCTACTGGTTGCAGAATCAGACCAAAGCAGGGCCTCTTCCAGGTTGGTATTCCGCTGCAGACACCAGTTGGCAGCCTGGTTCCAGCCCAGCCAGAAAAACCCTTTTTCCGTTCGTAATTCCTGCCGGAATGAAGCGAGCTGCGTTTTTATATAGTCCACTTCCACTTTAAAGGGAATGGACAATTTCTCCCATTGCAGTGAAAGTATCGCGCTGTTTTCAGTCTGCTGGCTGAATTCATATTTCAGCCATTCCACGGATTTATCGGTAACCTGTGGTTTCACTTTTACCCGGAGAGCATCTTCTTTTTCATTGTAGAAATAATGTCCCCATGAGCCGGAGTTCCTGGAAAAGATCAGGGTGCACTCATTCGGTTCATAGGCAATAAAGAAACCGTATTTGCCGGCGGGCAACGGCTGTCCTTCTATCATCACGTCCGTACTGAATTCAAGGGTGGTATTCTCGTTGGCTCCGGCCCTCCAGGGAGAAGATTTGCTGCTGCCGAATTCAGGGTCGGTAAATCCAACCGGCACCAGTTCGCCCCACACTTTACCTTCCCGGCCCTTTACCCCTGGCCGGTCATAATGAACGGATACCTGGGTGAGCCCGATCTGTTCGCTGACGGATGCTTTTTTATTGCCGCCACTGGGGAGCATGGTAACAGCCAGTTGAGTGTAAGCGGATTGTAACAACAACTGAAACAGGCAGGCGATGAAGATCTTGCGCATGGCATTGGTTTTACCCTCAAGCTAATAAAAAAGGGACATTGAAAAAGAGGATAAGTGATGAGCGGTTACCGGGCGTATTGACTTTTTCCGGGTAATGATTATATCAGTTTATGCTCATACGCGTATTTTACCAGGCCGATCACACTGTTGGTACTGGTTTTGCGGAATATGTTTTTCCTGTGGGTTTCCACAGTCCGTTCTGAGATAAATAATTCCTCCGCAATCTGTTTGTTATTGTATTCCTTTTCGATCAGACGGATAATTTCAATTTCCCGGTCGGTGAGATGGGCGTCTTCTTTCTGTTTTTTCCGTTCACTGCTGCGTTGCAGTTCTGTAATCACTTCCTCACTGAAATAAATACCGCCACCGGCAATTTTTTCCAATGCCTTGATCAGTTCCTGTTTGCCCACATTTTTAAGTACATAGCCGGATATGTCGGCATCATTGATCATTTCGTTTACCAGGTCACCTTGTCCGCTCATGGATAATGCCAGAATGCGAATGGCCGGGAATTTTTCCCTGACCTTTTTGGCGAGTTCATTGCCTGCGAGGCCGGGCATCATCACGTCAGTAAGCAGGATGTCTACAGGTGTTTCTCCCAGTTTCGACAGCACTTCCGTGGGATCGGTGGTGGCAAATACAAGGCGGAAATGTTCATGGCCTTTTAACAGGCTCAGGAGTCCGTCAATTACGATCTGATGATCGTCAACCAGGGCCAGGGTGATTTTCCGGTTCATGGGTGGTAATGGCTTGTAAGATAAACCAATTTCGGTTTTGGTGGCTGTCATGTTCATTATTTTCCATAACAGATGCAAGGGAAGGGCGGATTGCAGTTGGGAAAATGTTAAAGAGGGATTTAACCCCTAAACCCCTATCGGTATATGCAATGCCACCACCGTTCCCCTTCCCGGCGCCGAGTCGAAGTCTACCGTACCCTTCAGGTATTCAATACGGGAGCTGATATTTTTAATACCTATGCCTTTCAGTTTATTGGGATCGGCAGAGTCGAATCCCCGGCCATTATCTTCAATGGTGCCGCTGATTCCGTCTTTATCGCGGATAAGAGAGATGTCAAGCGTGGTGGCACCGGCATGTTTAATGGTGTTATTCACACATTCCTGCACTACCCGGTAGAGCATGGTTTCAATATTGGAATCCAGTCGCTCGTCCAGCCCCTCAGTATATACTTCCACCCGCAGATTCTTCTGGTTCAGTTTACCAGTGAATTCGCGTATGGCATCGCCGAGGTTGTTTTTCAGTAATGCATTCGGCATCATTACATGGGAAACCGTACGCACTTCACGGCAGCTTTCATCAACCAGGTTTATCACTTTCTCAAATGATTTTCGTTGCTCCTCAGTATTGAAGTTCAATTCCGATTCAAATGCAGACAGGTTCATTTTTGCGGCACTCATCATCTGCCCCACGCCATCGTGCAGGTCTTTGGCAATCCGCTGCCGTTCATTTTCTTCCGCTTCCATCACCGCCCGGATCGCCATTTCCTGCTGCCGCATCAGTTCGGATTTCATAGCTGTTTCCTGACGGAGTTTGTTTCTGCGGTACCAGGATACGATAAGCAAACCTGAGAGTAATAACAGCCCGGTGATACCGGCAAACAGAAAATTCTGCATTTTCAGTTTGTTTTGCTGCTGCTCAATCAACCTGTCCTGTTTCTCAGTTTCATAACGGGTACGCATTTCTGCAATCGCCTGCGGATTGGCGTCCGCATACATGCTATCCTTAAGGGCATTGATCCGTTTATAAAAGGCGGTGGCTTTGGCAAAGTCATTGGCTGATTCATAATTGCTTGCCAGGGCTGAATAGATCATGGGCAGTTTGGCGGACAGCTTGTTTTCTTCGGCCAGTTTTAGTGCTTTTTCCCCGGTAGCAATCCCTTCCTGTGTCCGCCCCAGCCGGGCATACAAACTGGATATTTCTGCCTGGTCAGATACAATGAAGAATGGATCGCCCACTTTTTCCCTCAGGGGTTGTGCCTTCAGATAAGAGTTCAGGGCTTCATTCAGTTGTCCTTTCCGTACCTGGGTGCTGCCCAGTATAAAAAGACTGTTGGCCTCCGTGGTGATATCCCCGGATTTACGGGCAGTATTAATGGCCAGCTGTGAATACTTTGAGGCGGAGTCGAGGTGATTGAGAGAACCAAAACTGGATGCCATATTACTGTAGGTAACGGCCAGGAAGGTTTCGGGTAGTTTGCGTATTTGAATTAAATCAATGGCCAGGTGGAAATTCTGAATGGCTTCTTCAAACTGATTGAGCTCCATCATGGCCCAGCCTATATTCACATATGCCTTCAGGCGTGTCAGGTGATCGTCCGCTTTTTCCGCATAGTTAAGTGCTTTATAAAAACGGTCAAGTGCCTCTTTTTTCTTGTCCAGTTTCATAAGGCAAAGTCCGGATATGGAATAAAAATTGGCCAGTTTGCCCAGCAAGGCCGGCTGTTGCTGCAGCCAGTTGATATAGTGTTGTGATAATAACAGTCCGGAATCTGCACGACCTGTATTGTAATAGTAATAACAAATGAAAATATCTGCGTCAACCAGCCGGACGGAGTCCTTTAAGGAGGATAGCAGTGCAGAAGCCTGACGTGCATAGATTGCTGAAGAGTCAGGGGAGGAATACCGGTAACTGTTGCTCAGTTGAATGAGCAGGTCCGCTTTTGAGGACGGATCCTTTGTAGCAGACAGCCTGGTGCGGAGACTGTCGGATGTCTGTGCCGGCAACAGGCCGGACGGCAGGATGCACAGGAGCAGTATCAGGATCTGTTGTCTGATCATTTTTAAAGCTTATAGTCCCAATACATCTTTCATGGTGAAAAAACCCTTCCGGTCTTTCAAAAACTCGGCAGCAAGTACGGCGCCGGTAGCAAAACCGGTGCGGTTATGCGCCGTATGCGTGATTTCAATGCTGTCGATAACGGAAGAATATTTTACACGGTGGGTGCCTGGGGCGGGGTCTTCCCGCTGACTGATAATTTCCAGGTCTTCCGGATTGTCGCTGAGTTCATTGACCCATTGCTTTTTTCTTTTTACTTCCTGCAATACCTGTTCAGCCAGGGTGATCGCGGTTCCGCTGGGGGCGTCTTTTTTCTGGGTATGATGAATCTCTTCCAGGATCACTTCGTATTCCTTATGCGGCGCCATCAGGGCGGCCAGTTTTTTATTGATCTCGAAAAAAACATTTACGCCCACACTGTAATTGCTGGAATAGGTAAATGCTCCTTTTTTCGCTGCACAAAGCTCTTTCATTTCCTCCAGCTGCCCGGTCCAGCCAGTGGAGCCGCAGACCACAGGTACGCCAAAGACCAGTAATTTTTTTACATTCTCCAAAGCACTGTGCGGGCTGGTAAATTCAATGGCCACTTCAGCCCCGGCCAGGTTTTCCTGTGTAAATTCATGCAGGTTGGGCTGGTCAATTTTAATGACGATTTCATGTCCGCGGTGTAGGGCAATTTCTTCAATGGCTTTTCCCATTTTACCATAACCGATCAGGGCAATTCTCATGTCGTATTGTTTAGTTGGATACAAATGTAATTAATCCGGGATGCCGGGTACACCGTACTGGCACGGATTTATTTACCGATTTTTAACACAAGGCTGAGCCCCTTGGTTTTTGCCAGATCACTATAGCCAGGTTTTACACGCAGACTGAGTTCAGGACTTACATCAAAGCTTTTCAGGTGGGCATCCACGGTTGCATCCACCACGTTGAGTCCCCAGATCAGAATAAAGAACAGCACTGAATAGTCTATATCCCGGCGGAATGAATTCCGGTAATACCGCAATGATTCAATATCCAGGGGCTTCAGGTTATTCCTGATCTGCGGATACAATGCGGAATCAGTACGGTTATACTGCATGTTGTATTTCACCCGGTAAGCGAACCGGGTATCCTTGTAATTCTTCAGGTTATAAAAAAAGATGCCTCCACAGGTGCCGAGTGCGCCATACACAATGGGCAGTTTCCAGTATTTCTTATTATAAATCTGTCCCAGACCAGGCAACATGGCAGAGCGGATGGCCGCCGTACGGGGATTGTGGGCTTTCATCGCCGAATCATACCGGCTGCTGCCATTTAATTTTTTTTGTACCGGAGGAATACTGTCTTTTTTTTGGGGCACAGGTAATTCATTCTCCTGTGCTGATGCGGACAGGATACCCAGTAACGAGGCACACAAAAAGACAAACAGAATTCTCATGTTGATTTAATCAATCGACGCATTCATTTGCCGGAGTATCTTGTTCAATTCTTCCTGGGAATAATAGTCAATGGTGATCGTACCGCTGCCATTGCGGCTGTTTTTCAGTTTTACCCGGGTGCTGAAATGCGATGCTAATTTATCCTCAATCCGCTTAAAGGCCGAATCTGCAGGACTTTTTGCCGTTTTTTTAACAGCCCCGGATTCTTTATAGAGATTACGTACCAGGGTTTCTGTCTGCCTTACTGACAGATCCTTGTTTTTTATTTCCTTGAAAATATATAATTGCCGGTCAACCGTATCTACATTAATCAGCGCACGGGCATGTCCCATACTCAATTCGCCATTCCGGACGGCCAGTTGTATATCCGGGGGCAGTTTTAATAAGCGGATTACATTGGATACTGTGCTGCGGTCTTTGCCCATCCGTTCGGCCACCTGTTCCTGTGTATAATCCAGTTCCTCCATCATCCGTTTGTAACTCAGGGCCACTTCCATGGCATTCAGGTCTTCCCGTTGTAAATTTTCAAGCAGGGCCAGCTCCAGTAATTGCTGGTCATTGGCCTGGCGTACATAGGCCGGAATATCTTTCAGCCCGGCAAGTTTTGAGGCACGGAGCCGGCGTTCACCTGATATCAGTCTGTATTTCCCATTGGCCATCCGTGAAACCGTTACCGGCTGTATAATATCATGCATCCGGATGGATTCTGCCAGTTCATTTAAAGCCTGTTCATCAAAATCACGACGCGGCTGTTTGGGATTGACTTCGATATCGGCAATGGGCAGACGGTTTGTACCTGTCGCATTTTCCACCACATTCTGTTTCAGCTGACCGGTATTGGTCTTCAGGTCTGAATCAATACTCTGCAGCAGGGAACGTATTCCTTTGCCCAGCAGGTCTTTATTTTGTTTGGGATTAGTCATTTCAGATGTCGGTTGTCGGATGTCGGTTGTCAGTAAAACAATGTTTCCTTTCGTACTTCGTGTCTCGTACCTCGTACTTCGTACCTCGTACTTCGTACCTCGTACTTCGTATTTGTTTATATTTCAAGAATACGTTCTTCCTGTGTCATCTTCGTCATATCATTCTTCTGCAAAATTTCTTTTGCCAGGTTGAGGTAGTTTACCGAGCCTTTACTGGCAGCATCATAGAGTATTACGGGTTTGCCGGCACTGGGTGCTTCGGCCAGGCGGGCATTCCGGTGAACGATGGTGCTGAAAACCATTTCATCGAAATGACGGCGGACTTCACTTACAACCTGATTGCAGAGGCGTAAACGGCCATCATACATCGTCATCAGGATGCCTTCAATCACGAGGTCTGTATTCAGCCGGCTTTGAACAATTTTAATGGTGTTGAGCAGTTTACCCAATCCTTCCAGGGCAAAAAATTCAGCCTGTACCGGAATGGCGACAGAGTCTGCAGCCGTCAGTGCATTAACGGTAATCAGACCAAGAGAAGGGGAGCAGTCAATAATGATAAAATCATAATCACCCCGGATACTGTCCAGCAGGTTTTTCATGACCATCTCCCGGTTGGGATAATTGATCATTTCAATTTCCGCACCAACCAGATCAATATGTGAAGGGATCAGGTCCAGATTGGGGATTTCCGTTTTCAGGATCACATCTTTGGCACGGGCCTGATTTACCATACAGTCGTACAGACTCTGTGTGATATTATGCAGGTCAAAACCCACGCCGGTGGTACTATTGGCCTGGGGGTCGCCATCTACGAGCAGGGTCTTGTACTCGAGCACGGCAAAGCTTGCCGCCAGGTTAATGGCCGTTGTGGTCTTACCCACACCACCTTTTTGATTCGCTACACCGATTATTCTTGCCATCTTACCGAAAACTCCTTGTGATTAAATGATTGATTGGCCTAAAATTGCCTCCAGAATTCAAGAACGCAAAATTAAGTTATGCCCCAATAATAAGGCATTCCGGCAAAAATAAGCGTTCGACAAAAGACTGCCTATTATTCAGTGCCTCTTAATTTTGATACTTATGCGTAGTACTCCGTTTTGGTGGATTTTTCTGGGTTTTATGGTGTTAATTGACCTGTATTTTTTTCAGGCCGTCAAAATACTGACTCAGTCAGCCAGTCCACGGACCCGGATTTTGATCCATTCCGGTTACTGGGTGCTGTCGGTAGCGGCCATTCTGATGCTGATCCTGTTGCCCTATCTGCAGATGGAGAAAGCCGCCAAACTGGCCAAAAGCACCATTTTTTCAATGATCGCCGGGCTCTTTTTTGCCAAACTCATTGCTTCGCTCTTTTTTCTGGTAGACGATATCCGGCGTGTGGTTCTCTGGGCGGGCACCCGGATCTTTTCGGCACCCCGGGAAGTAGGCGCTGCAGCTATGGCCGGGGAAGGGATCACAAGGTCGGCCTTTCTGAGCTGGGCGGGAATGCTGGCCGGGGGCGGACTTTTCGGCACTTTAGTCTATGGCTTTGGGAATAAACACCGGTACCAGGTGAATAAGGTAACCTTACGTTACCCCAATCTGCCAGCTGCCTTTAACGGTTTAAAAATTGTCCAGATATCGGATATCCACTCCGGTAGTTTTTCGGATAAAGACGCGGTATTGAAAGGCGTACAGAAAATAATAAACGAGAAACCCGATCTGATCCTTTTTACCGGTGACCTGGTAAATAATGTGGCCACCGAAATGGAGGATTATATGGATGTCTTCAATCAGCTGAAAGCCCCGCTGGGCGTCTATTCCACCCTCGGAAATCACGATTATGGAGATTATGTGCAGTGGGATAGTCCACAGGAAAAATCGGCCAATCTCGACAACCTGAAGAAAGTGCATGCAGATCTGGGCTGGCGCCTGCTGATGAATGAACATGTGGTACTTGAAAAAGAAGGGCAACAGATCGCCCTCCTGGGAATTGAAAACTGGAGCTCAAAGGGCCGGTTCCCGAAATACGGGGATATGGCCAAAGCACATAGTGGGTCCGGGGCCTATCCTTTTAAAATACTGATGAGCCATGATCCATCACACTGGAAGGCAGAAGTACTGGAAAAATATAAGGATGTGGACCTGATGTTATCCGGACATACACATGGGATGCAGTTTGGTGTGGAAATACCGGGACTGAAATGGAGTCCGGTTCAGTATATGTACAACGAATGGGCGGGTTTATACGAAAAAGGTAGCCAAAAACTCTATGTTAACCGTGGTTTCGGATTTATTGGGTATCCGGGCCGTGTCGGCATTCTTCCGGAAATCACCCTGATTGAACTGGCTGGTTAACCGCTCAACGGCTTAATTTTTATAGGCTTACACTTTTTACTTTTTATCTTCGTTATCTGTACGGTGATTAAACCCGGGAAGATGTTCCCGGTCTTAAACCCCAACAGGATTTTAATTTTTTTAAAAGGCCACCCCACTGCCTGATGCTGAAAACATGGTCCATAACCATTGCCATGCTCTGCTGCTGTTTTGCCGGTTACGGACAGAACAAGCAGGTGGACTCGTTGTACTTCGCCGTGGATACCAGTGATATGTCAATCGATACCAGCCTGGATTACGATGCTTTGTTCAGGGATTTTGACGCGTTTATGGATTCCATACTTACACCCAGGAGTTATTCCGTTATGAGCCTATCGCTGGGCAAAGGGTATTATAATTATTCCAATAAATCCACGTTTGCGGTTACTACAGAGCAAAAACTGAATTATTCACCCACGCTGGGCTATTTTCATAAAGGCGGATTGGGTATTTCTGCCACCGGGTATATCGTCCATGATGGTGAAAACCTGAATCTGTATCAGGCCGGAATCACCCCCTCATTTGATTACCTGAAAAACAGGAATATCGCCACGGGCATTTCATATACCCGTTTCCTGACCCGGGATTCACTGCCTTTTTATACCACGCCTTTGCAGAATGAACTGTACGGGTATTTTATGTACCGTAAATCCTGGTTCAAACCCGCAGTTGCCGCCAGTTATGGATGGGGAAGCCGGAGTGATTATATGCAACGCGAAGAACTGATTCAGGATCTGCGGCTGCGTCGCCGGGGATTCACGTATATCAACACGGAAGAAACCGTGAGCGATTTTTCTTTGATGGCTTCTGTACGTCATGACTTCTACTGGCTTGAAGTACTGGCCAGCCGTGATCATATCCGCTTTACTCCACAGCTGGCATTTACCAGCGGCACGCAGAAGTTCGGGTTTAATCAGACCTCAAGTACCTATGCCACCACCATCCGTACCGGCAGCAATGTGCTGTTCAATACCGATAATGTTTATCTGGATGATCAGATCGATTTTCAGCCTTTGTCTATGACCTTGTATTTACGGGGAGAATATTCCATTGGGAAGTTCTTTCTTCAGCCCCAGCTGGTACTGGATTATTATTTCCCGGCCACCAGCAATAACTTCAACACCCTGTTTACCGTTAACGCGGGATTCTTCTTCTGATTTTATTTTTTGAAAACATTCACATTTTCATTGCAACGGGAGTGATTACAATCCTTGTATCTGTTTGTACCTATTCATGTTATATCAATTTTAACAGCGTGGATGGGTCCATGGCATCAAACTTGAAATTTTAAAACGGTCTCAAGCCATTCCAAAAAACAAAAAAAACATTAGCATGAAAACAAAAATTCTTTCGCTCTTCGCCGTTGTACTGATTTCCCAGGCCGCTATGGCCCAGTTTCATCTGGGGGTTAAAGCCGGTACCAACATTACCAAGGTAGATGGTAAGTCCTTTAAAGATGAATTCCGCTATGGATATCACCTGGGAGGTTTTGCCGAAATCCGCCTGGGCAATAAGCTGGTGCTTCAACCGGAGGTTCTCTGGAATCAGTATGCCACACGGCTCGACAGTAACTTCAGTCATGTTTACCAGGACGTGTTTGACGGGAACAGTAATGTAAAACTGAATTACCTGTCAATTCCCGTTGTACTTAATTACAAACTTATCGGCAATTTTATCTCCCTTCAGGCCGGTCCGCAGTTTGGAGTGTTGATTGATCAGAATAAAACCCTGCTGCAGAACGGGGGCAATGCGTTTAAGCAAGGCGATCTTTCCATGCTGGCCGGTGTGCTGGTGCGGATGGGGCCGATCCGGGTGAATGGCCGTTATGCCATCGGGCTGAATAATATCAGCGATATCCCGGATGATACCAAGTGGAAAAGCAAGGGCTTCCAGTTGTCTGTAGGCCTGGCTCTCTAAAGTATTCATATAGCCATGAATCCGGGGTTGTCTCACAACCTGTATATGCTGAAAACCTGCCGTTGACAGGTCAAAGTGTGACAGTTTGTGAGGCAATCCCTTTTTATTTTTAAGCCATTTGCCGTCGGTTGCCTGGTTTGGCAGTCCGGAAATGGCAGGCACGATACTTGGCAATACTGAAATCACAGTATACTTTTACAATCCGGCTTCTCCGGAGCCGCTAAAATGACAGAATGTCTAAAGAAGATCAGGATATGAATATTGAGAATTTTTTGATGCGTTCAGAAGACGACATGGATTTTTTGCCCATTATTCCCTTGAATGAAGGTGACCAGGAAGACCCGAACGGGGTGGAAATTCCGGATGAAATTGCTTTGTTGCCACTCCGCAATACGGTATTATTCCCCGGGGTGGTTTTACCCATTACCGTTGGCCGCGATAAGAGTATCAAAGCCGTGAATGACGCGTACCGCGGGGATAAACTCATCGGCGTGATTGCCCAGAAGGACAGCAACGTGGAAGATCCGGAAGTAAAGGATCTGGAGAAAACAGGTACCGTGGCCAAGATTGTGAAAATGATCAAAATGCCCGATGGGGGAACCACGATAATTATCCAGGGCAAAAGCCGCTTTCAGACTGAGGCTATTATAGAGGAAGACCCGTATTTCAGGGCAAAAATCATTAAGCTGGAAGAGGAAGAAGCCCCCAAGGACGAGGATTTTAATGCCTATGTGGCCAATATCAAAGACCTGGCCGCAGATATCGTACAACTTTCTCCGAATATTCCTACGGAAGCCTCCATTATCCTCCGGAATATTGAAAGCCCGGCTTTCCTGATTCATTTTGTATCCAGTAACCTGAATACCGATATCAAGGATAAACAACGGCTGCTCGAGCTGAATCATATCCGTGACCGGGCCGACCTGCTGATGCAGTTATTACAGAAGGAACTCCAGTTTGCTGAACTGAAAAACAAAGTGACCACCAAGACGCGTACAGAACTCGATAAACAGCAACGGGAGTATTTTCTCCAGCAGCAGCTGAAGAGTATTAAGGAAGAACTGGGGGGTGACAGCAATTCGCAGGAAATAAAAGAAATGCAGAAAAAAGCGGAAGCCAAAAAATGGCCGGCTGCCGCGAAAGAGATGTTTAAGAAAGGGGTGGAGAAACTGGAGCGGATGCATCCCAGTACACCCGATTTCTCCGTGGTCTATAATCATCTTGATCTGATGCTGGATCTTCCCTGGGAAGAATATACCGAAGATCATTATGATCTGAAGAAAGCAAAGGAAACACTGGATCATGACCATTACGGCATGAATAAAATAAAAGAACGGATTATCGAATACCTGGCAGTATTGAAACTGAAAGGGGATATGAAAAGCCCGATTCTCTGTTTTGTAGGCCCTCCCGGTATTGGTAAAACCTCCCTTGGGAAAAGTATCGCCAATGCCATCGGCCGGAAATATATGCGGCTGAGCCTCGGCGGTCTTCATGATGAAAGCGAGATCCGGGGTCACCGTAAGACCTATATTGGCGCCATGCCGGGCCGGATACTCCAGTCCATACGGAAAGCGCGGTCTTCTAACCCGGTCATGATCCTGGATGAAATTGATAAAGTGGGAAATGATCACCGGGGCGATCCTTCTTCCGCCTTACTGGAAGTGCTGGATCCGGAACAGAATCATGCATTTTATGATAATTACCTGGAACTGGAATATGACCTGAGCAAAGTCCTCTTTATTGCCACGGCCAATAACCTGCAGAATATACAACCGGCCTTGCGTGACCGGCTTGAGATCATTGACCTCAGTGGCTATGCGGTGGAAGAGAAAATGGAGATTGCCAAACGTCACCTGGTGCCGAGACAGAAAGATCTGCATGGGTTAAAAAATACCAGCTTCAAAATCAGTGATAAAGTATTGGAAAAAATTATACAGGATTATACCCGGGAGAGCGGGGTGCGGGAACTGGACCGTCAACTGGCGGCAATTATGAGGAGTCAGGCCAAGGAGCTGGCCATGCATGAAAAAGTAAAGCCTTCGCTCAGCGGGGAGGATGTTGAACATATTCTCGGCAAACCCAGGTACAGTAATGACCTGTACAAAACAGCGAATATGGCGGGTGTGGCCGTAGGTCTGGCCTGGACGTATGTTGGCGGCGATATATTGTTTATTGAAACCAGCCTGAGTGATGGCAAGGGTGAACTGAAACTAACCGGCAATCTCGGCAATGTGATGAAGGAAAGTGCGAGCACTGCGTTAACCTACCTGATGTCCAACGCCAAAAAATATAAACTGGATAGCAAACTTTTTGAAAAAAAGAATATTCATATTCACGTGCCCGAAGGGGCGGTGCCCAAAGATGGTCCCAGTGCCGGGGTGACGATGATGACGGCCATTGCATCAGCTATAACCGGAAAACGGGTGAAACCCTTTCTGGCCATGACCGGAGAAATCACCCTGCGGGGACAGGTATTGCCTGTAGGCGGTATCAAGGAAAAAGTACTGGCCGCCAAGCGGGCCGGACTTAAAGAGATAATTCTCTGCTGGCAGAACGAAAAAGATGTGCAGGAAATAGATTCGGCCTTTATTAAAGGGATTAAGTTCCACTACGTAAAGACGATGAACCAGGTGCTGGAAATGGCACTGGAAAAATAAACGGTTTTTTTCAACCACAACGGTATCTTTTTGTTATTGATTCCGCATGTTGGTTGTTTAAGGTTAGTTCCGCATGGCGGAATAGAAATCCCCTCTGTTCACGGAGGGGATTTTCTGTTGATATGGCTTACTTTCGTAATGCTTTGTTTAGCCGGATGACCATATTTTTTCTGTTCTGCGGACTGAATGCCGGGGCCCAGGTTCTTGGAGGCCGTTCCGTGTTTAACTTTCTGCGGTTTTCACATACGCCACAATTAACAGCCTTGGGCGGTGTGAATATTTCGCAAACTTCGGATGATGCCGGGATGACATTTCATAATCCGGTTCTGTATACCCCGTCACAACATACACAAGTCAATGCGGTATTCAACAATTTTTACGGAGGAATAAAAGTGTTTCATCTTTCCACGGCATTTCACCAGGAAAAACTAAACACGGATTTTTCCGGCGGACTCGTATTCTTCAACTATGGAAACACCACGGAAACGGATGCAGCCGGTAATGTCCTGGGTAAATTCCGTCCGGTGGATATGGTAATGCAAGTCGGGGCTTCACGGCGTTACCTGGAAAAATGGAGATATGGGCTCAATCTGAAATTTATCAGTTCTCAGTACGGCCAATACCGGGCCAATGGCCTGGCCATGGACGTGGCGGTCGGCTACCAGGATACGGCCAATGGGTTATCCGCAGCCTTTATGATCCGGAATGCCGGCACCCAGCTAAAGACCTATGCGGGGGAACAGGACGAACTGCCCTTTGAACTGCAGGCCGGTATTACGAAACGGCTGAAACATGCGCCTTTTGCTTTTTCACTGAGCGCCCAGCGGCTTCATCAACCTGATATTTTTTATGCGGATACTGCGTTTAATAATGCAAACGGGTACCGGAACGGGCCATCGGGATTTACAATCGGCAAGCTGATGGATCACCTGGTGCTGGGTACTACCGTTTATGTACATGCGAAAATACAGCTGCAGGCCGGTTATAATTTTCTCCGCCGGCGGGAACTCAATACCGGCAATGCGGCCAATGGGTTAAATGGATTCTCCCTGGGGGCGGGTGTGTTTCTCGGCAATATAACCCTGCGGTATGCCCGGGCCTGGTACCAGGCCAACAGGGCGTATAGCCAGCTCGGACTAAGTCTGCCGCTCAACCAGTATATTCATCTGGGAAAATAAATTGTCTTCAGCTGATAAGTTTGTAAATTTCATATGCTTCCGCATAATCACTGCTGCATTGCACCCCGCGTACAGTGGCAAGGGAGCGGATAAAATCATCCTGCATATAGTTGCGGTGTGCCTGTGACTTGTATTCCTTGAGGGCTGCCATTTTTTTAGTCAGATCCGCAGCACTGAGTTTCATAAAAAAATTTGTCCGGAAACTGTAATTGTTCCAGGGTAATTCATATCCGGCAAAAGTGGTGTTTTTAAAGGCCCTTAACCCTTCCTGGTGTATTACCTGATGATCCTGATGTACATCCGAAGCAGCGGGGAGCAGAACCATATCGGGTTGAATGGTTTTATTGAGTTGCAGCAGTTCTTCCAGTATTTGCTGACGCGAAGCGGGCAATTCCCTTACTTCATAATTAAACAAGACCAGGTTTTCTTCCGGGACACCCAATACTGCGGTAGCTTTTCTGCACTCCTTTTCCAGCGTGTCGGGGGGGAGATGGGCCGGGAGCGATTTTGAACAAAGACAGAATGCCGCATAAAACACCTCTTTCCCCTCAGCTCTTAAGCGGGCAATAGTGCCGCCACAACCGAGTTCTCCATCATCCGTGTGCGGAGCCAGAATTAATATGCGGGATGCGTTTAACATTGTTTCCGGTACAAATATAACGGCTGGCGTTGATTATTTTCCGGTGAAGTCAGCTCAGTCTTTCAGATAGATGCTGGAATCAGGCAGCAGAGGCAATTGCTGACCAAAAGAATTGTTCAGGAATACCCGGAACAGGTTTACCCCCTGCAGGCTGTCATGGAATCCTTTGTAATCTGCGGCAGGCATGTAAACGGAACAGAGATTCATGAAATAATAACGGGTGTCCACCGCCTTGGGAAAATGCCGGAAACCGTGATCTCCCACGAGGAAAATCACCGGGGGAGAAGCAGAACGGCGTTTTATCGAATCCACCAGTGCCAGTATTTTTTTATTGGCGAACTGCAGGTAACTTATATATGCTTTTGTGTCGGTCTGGTTGCCTTCCACCAGTTTTTCAAAAGGGCGTTCCCGGCCGCTGCTGTCAAAAAAGTAAGGATAATGCGGCATCATCAGGTGGGTGTATATAAATTTTGGTTCGCCGGCTGGTTGTGCGGCCAGGGCTTCCGTCAGAGAATAAATATGCTCATTATTCTCCCGGTTGGCATATGTGAGTATTTCCAGATTTTTGGTTGATTTAAACCGGGTGATCAGGTTGAACCTTATTTCCTTGTCGAAACGACTGAGGAAAGTCTGAGCGGTGATCAGCCGGGTTCTGGCGGGTAAGAACGTCTCGCGGGTCCGGGCAGGCTGCCCTTTAAAGTCAAACACGGAATAATTATAAAACCGGTACCCTTCATGCTGCAGGTATTGCAACACCCGGTTATCACGGATGGCCCGGTAACAATTCGTAAGGTCAGCACCGGCCCTTTCCTGACCCTGTAATGTCAGATAATCCATGTTTAACATGGAGGCCACGGAAAAAGGGGTGTAATTATAGTTACTGTGACTTCGGCCAGCAGTATAAAAACCTCTTTTCCCCAATGAATCGAGAAAAGGTTGATTGTCGTATTGGAAGAGCTCTTTCAGTTCAGTATTCCCTGCATATTCATCCAGTACCACAAAGTATATATCCGGCCGGGCGCAGTTGCTGCAGCGGCTGAGGCCTGCGGGCAGGATAGTTGAAGCAGATTGTGTTTTCCAGTTGCGGCTGATGAGCCAGCCGGTATCCACCAGTAACAGAATCAACAAAAGGCTATTCAGGAAAGAAGTGAGTTTTAAAAGAGGTTGCTTTCTTCTTTTCAACAGAATAAAGACAGCCAGCAGCAGCAAAAAGAAAAGGGGCAGTACAAATGTATGCCGGCTGACAAAACTGTCCGGCGCCAGCTTACGGATGAAATCATGCAGGCTGCCAAAGAAGAAATGAAATGCCATCAGCGCCGTGGCCATCAGGCAGGCCTTGTTCCATTGGCGGAAAATAAACCAGCCCGCCAGTGCCAGTAGTGTGGCGACTGTAAAATACGTAGCAGTAAGGAGAAGGGCATCTGAAGCCGGTATATAATCATAGTTTTCTGCAACTCCGTGCAATACAAAAAACAACGGCAGTAGCAAAAGAAATGCCGGGCGGGTACTGATTATATGCAATAGTTTTTTTTTCATTTACTGCGCATCAGGTAAAGCGTGCGGTCAGTGCCGGGTATCGTAGCTGTTTTTTCTATCCGGAAACAGGTACTGAACGATTGTTCAAATCCAGCAGCATGGTAATCCGGGTAAATATCCGCTTTCTGTTGCAGCAGTACCTGAACTTTCTCATCGGTTTTCGGAACAAATTCAATGATCAGTATGTGGCAGGAGTCAGCTAATAATTCCGCCAGCTTTTGCAAGGGTATATTTTTCCCGATACACAGGTGATGGATAAATGCCAGGCAATATCCGAGATCTCTTTTTCCCAGCCGTTGCAGAAAGGAGGGCCTTTCTGTATTGCCAGTTCCGATAGCCGGTGAAGGATAGGTGAAATCGATAATCAATGGTTGTATATGGTCGAAGCCCGTACCTCTTATTTTTTCATACAGTGAATTAATAGCTACGGCATCGCCGTCTGCAGCCACCGTATGTATACTTCGTTCGGCGAGCGGGAGTGAAAATGTACCATCATTGGCTCCGAAATCAACAGCTGTTTTAATGCCATCCAGTTCCCGGCTCCACTGACTAACCAGTGTTTTTTTCTGTTCCAGGTAATCCTGTCGCTGTGCTGCCTCGCTGTAGTAATCACCCCAGGTGGTATTGCGGTTGCTGCAGCGGAGCGATTGTACCAGTATCTCAAGACTCCTGATCAGCCCGTCCAGTTTGTTCCTGGGTAAAACGGGTTTCTGCCGGATTGTTCCTTTTTTCTTTGCCGCCATCCTGGCGTGCAGGTGTATATGCAGATAGGTAAGCATCGACAACCGGCTTTTAAAAGGCAGCAGTTTGCTGACGAGGTTCAGCGGCATTCCTTCCGGCCAGGCCAGCTGCAGGGAGGGCAGTTGTTGTTGCTTATAATGCATCAGCAGCAGGGGCGCGAGAAAACTCTCACAAAACTGGCGATAAGCGATCCAGGGTTGTTCTTCCGTATAGGGTTCAAACGATAATGTATCAATCAAGATCATTGACCCTTTATGAAACTGAATATTAAAGGGGGTGGCATCTTTCAGGATCAGGCCATGATCCAGCGCCGCACGCGCAATCCGCAGGGTTAGCAGGGCCGCATCCTGTAACATGGAAAAAGACCACTCATATGCATAACCGGTAAATGCCAGCTGTTCCGGCTGAAGAACGGTAAAGGCGCCTGTATCCGCCACCATATCTTTTCTTTCCGTATGGGGTATCAGCCATTTCTTAGCTGTCAGAAAATTATAGAGGCCGCTTTGCATCAGGGCCTCATAGCCGGCCTGCCCGGAGTTATTCACCTGCCGGTAAACCTGACCGTCCTGTTGAAATATAAAGCCGGCCGGATCCCGGTAAGAAGAAGGTATAGCACGGGGTGACTCATTCATCCTTTTGCTTTTTCGGTGTGCGTCTGAACAGGGAGAGGAGATACATTTTTATGTTTTTAAAAAACATCACCACACCTACCAGTGCACCGATAATCACCTGTACCAGGTAACTGCCACTCCCGGGGTCAATATAGATCAGTTCCGGCATCAGAGATAGCTGAGGTTTGTTTTCGGACTTAAGCTCAATAAGGTTTCGTACATCAGCTTAATGGTATTTTCAATGTCGTCATGGTGCAGCATTTCCACCGTGGTATGCATATAACGGAGCGGAATGGAAATCAGTACAGAAGGGCAGCCGTCATTGGAATAGGCAAATGAGTCAGTATCGGTACCGGTACTGCGGCTGAGCGCCCGCCATTGTACAGGAATTTTTTTATCAGCCGCCACTTTCTCCACATGGGCCAGCAGTTTATTATGAACAGCCGGTGCATAGGAGAGGGAAGGGCCTTTCCCGGTACTCACATCCCCTTCAATATTTTTATTGATCATCGGGGTAGTGGTATCATGTGTTACATCGGTTACAATGGCGATATTGGGTTTGATCCGGCGGGCTATCATTTCAGCGCCACGCAGGCCGATTTCTTCCTGTACCGCATTCACTATATATAAACCGAAAGGCAGTTTCTTTTTATTTTCTTTCAGCAGGCGGGCTACTTCCGCGATCATGAATCCTCCAACCCGGTTGTCAAAAGCACGGCCCACATAATTACCATTGGCGAGTTCGTCAAAACCATCCTGATACGTAACCACGGCCCCGATATGGATGCCCAGTGCCTCTACTTCTTTTTTATTACGGGCCCCGCAATCGAGCCAGAGATTATCGGTACGGGGATTATTTTCTTTCTGATCCGGATTCAGCCGGGTATGGATCGCCGGCCATCCGAATACGGCTTTAACCGGGCCTTTTTTACCATGAATCAGCACCCGTGAAGCCGGGGCGGTCTGGTGGTCCACTCCACCATTTCGTTTCAGGTAGATCAGGCCATCCGCCGTTACATAATTCACAAACCAGCTGATTTCATCCGCATGGGCTTCTATCACTACTTTGAAAGGATGTTCCGGGTTGATTACCCCGACAGCAGTACCGTACGGATCAACATAATGAGTGTCCACATAAGGTTTGAGGTACTCTATCCATAATTTCTGGCCCCAGGTTTCAAATCCAACCGGGGAGGCGTTATTGATATAATTACGGAAGAACTGAAACGATGCAGCCGGTATAAACGATTTTTTCGCTTTTGTGGATTTTGCCATGTGGATAGTATTAATCTGTGCCAAAAATAATTAAATACGGGTGAATAAAGTCAGCAGTGATGAAATGGCCATAAGACCATCCAGTACAAAGTAATACAGCATGTCGCTGAAGCCAGTCGTTGCCCGTTGCCAGAGCGCTGCCACGGCCAGCCCGGGAAGCAGCAGGGACAGTACATCGGCCGCTGAAAACGCCAATAAAAGGAGCCCGCCTGCGGAAACGGTAAATACCAGCAGGGAAAAGATAAACAGGTGACGGATGGAGGGCAGATCAAGATACGTGATCAGGCTGCGGACGCCAGCGGCCTTATCATCTGACCTGTCGCGATAATCAAACAGGATACAAATGGCGTAAATCAGGAAGTAACGGCTGATGGTGAATAGTGTATGCGTTCCGGTCCAGTCTGAAGCAGAGAATATGACCGGTAATACGGTGGTTACATAGGTCCAGACCGCCGCCAGAAAAATCGTTTTACCCAGGGCTGCTTTGCGTAATCGCCGGAGATATTTATTCGGGATTTTGGGTGCTGTATAAAGTAATGTGGCGGTTACTGCACCTGCTATCCATAGACAGCCCTGTGTGAAATAATTTAGGAAAAACCAGGCCATACCGGTCAGTCCGGTGAAAAAGAAAAGCACATGAACGAACCGGTTTTTTTTCAACCATCGTTCACGCGGCGTATGTAATACGGAATGCCCGGTGAAATACCAGTGAAAACTATAGCTGCAAAGCGTGGAAAAAAAGACAAAGGCAGGGAAGGCAAAAGGCACGGTGGTATTTAATACCAACAGGTATACCTGTGTGGTCATCAGGCTGGCAATACAGGCGATAAAGAGGTTGCTGTATATAAAAAAGCGCCAGCCGGTTGTTAATGCTTTCAATAGTCTGATCAGGGTTTTTTAAGCCTGATTTTTGCAGATTCGCTGTAATTGCTGCGGTGTTTTGCCTTATCGATCAGTACCAGTCCGAATGTAGCCGATGTGTCACGAAGAGATACACCGGGAAGCGGGAGCAGCTCCGCATTATTATTCGTATTATACTCAAACGTTACATTCAGTTCAGCCTGGCGGAGATCTGACGGTAATTGCAGCATGGAGAAAGGATAGCGGAATGTATCGTTTTTCACAACGGCTGTACCATTGTACCATTTGTAAACCACATATACTGAATCCAGATCGCCTTCGTCATCGGTGTATTTGGATGCCAGGGTGATGACATCGCCACTGGCCACAGTCCCTGGAGAAATGGATTTAACCTCCACTTTTGGTTCTGTGGTAAACTTATCTTTGTTGCAGGCTATTGCAATTACGGTCAGTACCACGATCAGCAGAAGACTGTTTTTCATGCGCTTGATTTAGATTAAAACAAATTTACCATTTTTAGCCAGATTAAGAAGGAATGCCTCAACAAGGGAATCATAAAATTTTCAGTACCAATCCCGTCTCTTTTGGTCAGGAGGCGCTGGATATTTTTAATTATCAGCTCAATAATAATGCCGTTTACCGCGATTTTGTTCAGGCCCTGGGTATCAGAACGCAGGATGTACGTGAGGTAAAGGATATTCCTTTCCTCCCGGTCCGGTTTTTCAAGACCCATCCGGTGGTTACCGGTGATTTTTCCCCGGAGGCAGTCTTTGAAAGCAGCGGTACAACCGGTATGGTCAGCAGCCGGCACCTGGTCAGGGATGTCAAACTGTATGAAGAGAGTTTCAGCCGTGGTTTTTCTGTTTTTTATGGAGATATTACGGATTATTGTGTGATCGGGTTACTGCCATCTTATCTGGAACGGGGACATTCTTCGCTGGTGTATATGGTGGACCGGCTGATCAGTCAGAGCGGTCATCCGGAAAGCGGGTTCTACCTGGATGAGTATGCGAAACTGGCTTCGGTGCTTCAATCGCTGGAAGAACGGGGACAACCAGTACTGCTGATCGGGGTAAGTTTTGCTTTGCTTGATTTCGCGGAACTATACCCTATGACGTTGAAGCATACAATCATCATGGAAACAGGGGGCATGAAAGGCAGACGAAAGGAACTGATTCGCCAGGAACTTCATGCCATCCTGAAATCGGCTTTTAATCAATCATCCATTCATTCCGAATATGGCATGACTGAATTATTATCCCAGGCCTATTCCAAAGGAGATGGTGTTTATCGTTGTCCGCCCTGGATGAAAGTGCTGTTGCGGGATGACGAGGACCCCCTTCATGTAATGTATACCGGCACAGGGGTGGTGAATGTGATTGACCTGGCGAATATTCATTCCTGTTCATTTATAGCCACGGATGATGCGGGAAAAGTATATTCCGATGGATCATTTGAAATTTTAGGCAGAACTGATGGAAGTGATATGCGGGGATGCAGTTTGTTGGTCGTTAGTCAATAGTCGTTAGTCGATAGTGGCTGGCAGCACTAGGTTACTTCGTGATCCTGTTGAGTTGGTCTTACTCAAATCCCCTGTCCGGCTATCGCCGTCCCCGGGGTTTTTTATTTGCCCAAACTGACAAGCAAGCTTGTCGTTTGTTCAAATAAAAAACCCCGACACTATCGTGTCAGGGTTTTTGTGCCCGGGACTGGATTCGAACCAGCACATCCTTTCGAACGCCGCCACCTGAAGACGGTGCGTCTACCAATTTCGCCACCCGGGCGTCCCTTTTGGGGCTGCAAATATAAGGAATGTATAAATACCAAAAACAAAAAAAGCGGGAGAAAAAATCCCGCTTTTTAATGACTTTTTCCAAAAAGAGGCCAAAGATCAGACACTTACATTAAAATCACGCAGCGCATCATTCAGACTGGTCTTGAGATCGGTGCTCGGTTTACGCTGACCAATGATCAGGGCGCAACCCACACCATATTCTCCGGCAGGGAACTTCTTTGTATACGACCCGGGGATTACCACACTGCGGGCAGGTACACGGCCACGCATTTCAAAAGCCACCGGCCCACTCACATCAATGATTTTGGTTGACTGCGTCAGTACCACATTGGCACCCAAAACGGCTTCTTTTTCTACAATCACGCCTTCCACCACAATACAACGGCTGCCTATAAAACAACCATCTTCGATGATAACCGGTGTGGCCTGCAACGGCTCCAGCACGCCGCCAATACCCACGCCTCCGCTCAGGTGAACGCCTTTGCCAATCTGGGCGCAACTGCCCACGGTGGCCCAGGTGTCCACCATGGTGCCTTCATCCACATACGCACCAATATTTACATAGGAAGGCATCAACACCACATTTTTAGCCAGGTATGCTCCATAACGGGCCACGGCATGAGGAACAGCACGTACTCCCATTTCCTTGTAATTCTTTTTCAGCAACATCTTATCATAAAACTCAAAAGGGGCCAGATCCCAGGTCTGCATCTGCTGAATACCGAAATACATCAGAATCGCCTGTTTTACCCACTCGTTTACTTCCCATCCATGTTCTACAGGAAAAGCTGTCCGCAACCGGCCTTTATCCACTTCCTCTATCACGGCTCTCACCGCATCACTGTATTTGCTCTCTTTCAATAACTCACGGTTCGCCCATGCTTCCAGTATCAGTTCTTTCATTTGTTTGCTGTTTTGCTGCGAAAATAAGTCATCAGCGGCAAATAGGTTAAAGGATCGTATCTCATCCTTTATCCATTTATCTTCGCAGCATGAACATTGGTTTCGACGCAAAACGGGCATTTCATAACGGCACAGGACTGGGCCATTACAGCCGCACATTGATTCGTTCCCTGGCTGAGTACTTTCCGGAGCATGCATATTACCTGTTTAACCCTAAACAGGTGAAAGACTTTGTTCTGGAAGGCCCCCGGCTGCATGAAATACAACCGGCCGGGTTGCTGAATACCCTTTTTCGTTCCGCCTGGCGCAGCAGCTGGGTGAAAAAAGACCTGCAGCGGCTTTCCATTGATCTCTACCACGGCCTCAGTCATGAAATTCCCGTTGGAATACAACATACCGGCATCCGATCGGTGGTAACCATTCATGATCTTATTCATGAACGCTATCCGGAACAGTACAATCCGGTGGATGTTAAGATTTACCGGAAAAAATTCAGGTATGCCTGTAGGCATGCGGACCGGGTGATTGCGATCAGCGAACAGACCAAACAGGATATCATGGAATTCTATCACACTCCGGAAGAGAAAATCAGGGTCTGCTACCAGAGCTGCAACCCCGCTTTTGGTCAACAGGTAAGTGAGGAAGAAAAAATCCGTGTACGCAAAACATATGGGTTGCCTGAAGAATTTTTTTTGTATGTGGGCTCCATCATAGAACGCAAAAACCTGCTGAATGTCTGCAAAGCCGTATTTCTGCTCAGGGAGGAACTGAACCTGCCACTGGTGGTGATTGGCCAGGGAAATGCGTATAAAAAACTGGTGCAGGACTATATCCGGCAAAATGGTCTTGAAAACCGGATTCTATTTTTATCCGATACGGAAAAAGCAAAAAGCAGTCATGAGTTTCGTTCAGCGGCCATATTCCCGGCTATTTATCAATCAGCTGTTGCCATGATATATCCCTCTTTCTTCGAGGGATTTGGCATACCGGTACTGGAAGCTTTGTGGAGCCGTACGCCAGTGATTACGTCGTCAATGTCCTGTCTGCCCGAAGCAGGTGGCCCGGGTGCATACTATGTTAATCCCGCCAGTGCGGAAGAAATGGCAGAAGGGATGAAGCAGATTTATACAGACCCGGATAAAGCGGATGATATGCGGCAGAAAGGGTGGGGGCATGCACAATTATTCACTCAACAAAAATGCGCGGCATCTGTTATGGGTGTCTATAATGAATGCAGATGAATTTTGAACAGGACATCCTATCGTGTCTGCAGGTGTTGCAGGAAGGCGGATTAATTCTATATCCTACGGACACGGTATGGGGCATTGGTTGTGATGCCACCAATGAAGCGGCTGTACAGAAAGTATATGACCTGAAACGAAGACCCGATTCCAAATCTCTGATCGTGCTGCTGGCAGAAGAACGGGATGTGCTGCAGTATGTGGCGGCGGCCGATCTGAGTCTTTTCGATTACCTGGAGACACAACAAAAACCCACCACCGTTATTTACGAAGGAGCAATCGGTTTTGCTGACAACCTGGTGGCGGATGACGGCAGCATTGCCATCAGGATATGCCGGGAGTCTTTTTGCCGTCAGCTGCTCAAACGTTTCCGTAAACCCCTCGTATCTACTTCGGCAAATCTGTCTGGTCAGCCAACCGCCGCCGGTTTTGCGGCGATTTCAACGGAAATAAAACAGGGTGTTGATTATGTGGTCCGTTACCGGCAGGATGATCTTTCGCCAGCCAGCCCCTCCCGGTTGATTAAGTGGCAGCATGGGGAAGTGGTTGTTCTTCGTTCGTAAAAACGCATCCGAAAGCTGTTGCCGTTGGTTAGTCGTGAAAAGCCCCCTGAATCATTGATTAACCTGTTAACGTTCAAAACTCCCGATCAGTTAACTTTGCCCCAGATGGATATTAATTGCACCGACAAGGAATTATTTCTAATAAATAAAGTTGGGGCTGCGGCTCAGGAACTAGGTATGGAAACTTACCTGGTAGGTGGTTTTGTGCGCGATAAAATACTGGGACGGACAACCAAGGATGCAGATTTTGTATGTGTCGGTGACGGGATCGTGCTTGCACATGCGGTTGCTGCCCGGTTTAAGCCGGTGCCACAGGTCGACTTTTTCAAAAATTTCGGCACGGCTCATATCCGGATCGACCGGGAATTTGATCTGGAATTTGTTGGAGCCCGGAAGGAAAGTTATAGCGCAGACTCCCGTAAACCGGCGGTGGAACCCGGCAGTATTTCTGATGATCAGGACCGTCGTGATTTTACCATCAATGCACTCGCCATCAGCCTGAATGCGGGGGATTACGGGAAACTGATTGATCCATTTAACGGGCTGGCGGACCTGGAAGCAAAGATCATAAAAACTCCGCTGGCGCCGGCTAAAACATTCAGCGATGATCCGCTGCGTATGATGAGGGGTATCCGTTTTGCAGCTCAGCTGGGATTTTCGATTGAAGAGAATACCTGGCAGGGCATAATTGATCATGCACACCGGATCCGGATTATTTCCCAGGAACGGATTACGGATGAACTCAATAAGATGATTCTCGCTACACGGCCTTCTATCGGATTTGACCTGTTGTATAAAAGCGGCCTGTTGCAGATTATTTTTCCGCCGATGGTGGAACTGGCGGGGGCAGAGTATAAAGACGGGGTGGGTCATAAAGATAATTTTTACCATACGCTTCAGGTACTGGACAACCTGGCCGCGAAAACCGACGATCTCTGGTTACGCTGGGCCGCGATCCTGCACGATATCGCCAAGCCGGCTACCAAACGTTTTGAAGAAGGGCATGGGTGGACCTTTCACGGTCACGAAGTGGTGGGAGGCCGGATGGTGCCGAAAATATTCAGTAAACTGAAACTGCCTCAGAATGAAAAAATGCGGCTCGTGAAAAAACTGGTGGAATTGCACCTGCGTCCCATCAGTGTAACGAAAGAGAATATCACTGATTCTGCCATCCGGCGCCTGCTATTTGATGCAGGGGAGGATTTTGATTCATTGATGCTCTTGTGTGAAGCGGATATCACGTCAAAAAACAAGAATAAAGTAAAACGCTTCCTTGAAAATTTTCAGCTGGTTCGTCAGCGCAGCCGGGAAGTGGAGGAGAAAGATCATGTGCGCAACTGGCAGCCGCCGGTTACGGGGGAACTGATCATGGAAACATTCGGGCTGTCACCTTCCAAACCGGTGGGCCTGATTAAAGATGCATTGAAAGAGGCCATGCTGGATGGTGTTATACCCAATACCTATGAGGCGGCATTCGGATTTATGCTGAAAAAGGGAGCGGAACTGGGGCTGGAACGGGTAAAATAATTGAGCCGGGGTTTCCCTGCTGACGGATAAATACTAAATTTGTAGTATGGCAATTTTAAAATTCAGGATTTATTTTGAAGAGGATGAAAGTGTATACCGGGATGTAGTCATCCGGCATAACCAATCCTTTAAAGAACTGCATGATGTCATCCTGAAAGCATACGAGTTTGACAATAAGCACAAGGCAACTTTCTTCCGTAGTAATGATCATTGGCTGAGGGGGCGGGAGATCTCCCTGGAAGCCTATGACAAGGAATATAAAGCCCCGCCATTGATCATGGCAGATACCACAATCGGATCAGAAATACGTGACCCCAATCAACGGTTTATCTACCTCTACGATTTCAATAAAAACTGGAGCTTTCTGGTGGAACTGATCAATGTGTCCAAAGAGGAAAATCCAAAAATCACCTATCCCTCCGTGGTCAGGACCGAAGGCATTGCCCCGAGTCAATATGGCACCAAAGGTTTACTAGGTGAGAAATTTGCCGATATAGAAGAGAAATATGATCTGACCCAGGTGGGAGAAGGATTCGGCGAAAAAGACGAAGAAGGAGAAGATGTGGCATTGGATGAAGGAACCACCGGAGACGAAGAAGAGGTATAATTGAATAACAGCACCCCCAAAACAGCAATCATTATCACCGGGCCAACCGCATCCGGTAAAACCGCTGTGGCGATACAGCTTGCCCGTGCCTATGATACTGAAATCATATCGGCAGACAGCCGCCAGTGTTTCCGGGAAATGGCCATCGGTGTGGCAAGACCTTCTGCTGCAGAACTGGCCGCGGTACCCCATCATTTTATAGCGTCACATAGTATTCATGAAGAAGTGACAGCCGCCACATTTGAACAATTTGCATTGGCCAAAGCGGCTGAACTGTTCAGCAAAAAGGATGTAGTGATTGTAGCCGGCGGAACCGGTTTATATATCAGGGCCTTTTGCGAAGGACTGGATATGATACCGGATATCGACCCGGCTATCCGGCAGGATATTGTGCGTAAGTATGAAGAAAACGGACTGGAGTGGCTGCAAAACGCACTAAAGCAAAACGACCCGGATTTTTATACTAAGGGCGAAATACAAAATCCGCAACGCTGTATGCGGGCACTGGAAGTCCGGTTATCTACCGGTAAAAGTATTTTACATTTTCGCACCGGAAATAAGGCGGACCGTGGTTTCCGCATCATCAAAACCGGACTCGATCTGCCAAAGGAAATACTGCACCGTCAGATTCAGCATCGCGTGGATAAGATGATGCAGGAAGGACTGGAAGAAGAAGTGAAATCCTTATTTCCATTCCGGCAACTCAATGCCCTGCAAACGGTAGGCTATAGTGAATTGTTCAGCTATCTGGTAGGGAAAACAACAAGGGAACAGGCGGTTGAAGCCATTAAAATTCACACCCGTCAATACGCGAAACGTCAACTTACCTGGTTCAGAAAAGATACCGGCATAACATGGTTCTCTCCACATCAGACAGCGTCCTTATTTGAATTTATAAAAGAATCAATGTAGCTGGACTGCAGCTTCCTTGTTTGCCGGAACGGCAGCGGCAGTTTCACGGGTACAGGCATTCCACAAAACATATCCTCCGGAAAGATTAAAAACTTCATTGAAGCCATTCTGACGTAAAATCCGGTTGGCCAGGTAGCCTCTTAATCCGGCTTCACAGTATATGTCGATTCTTTTGCCGGCGGGTATTTCATGCAGCCGGTTGCGGATTTCATCCACCGGTATATTGGCCGCCCCTTCTATATGACCTGCGTCGAACTCTTTTATTGTTCTTACATCCAGGAGATAACTGTTGTCATCACTGTCCCCCAGGTCATTCCAGTAAAATATATTCAGCCGGTCGTGCAGAATATTTTCGGCAATAAAGCCGGCCATGTTCACCGGATCTTTTGCTGATGAATAGGGTGGGGCATAGGCATGTTCAAATTCGGTAAGATCATAAATTGTGCCTTTGTTTTTAATTACGGACGCAAGAATGTCGATCCGCTTATCCACGCCGTCATAACCGGCAATCTGGGCACTGTATAAGCGGCCATCTTCCGGGGAAAAGGCGATCTGGATGGTCATTTGTTTTGCCCCTGGATAATATCCGGCATGTGATCCGCTGTGATTGGTGGATACGATATGATTAATACCAGCCATTTTTAAATGCTTACTGGCTGTACCGGCCGTGGCCACGGTCATATCAAAAACTTTTACAATTGCCGTATTGATTGAACCATTGTACAGGTGTTTATTTCCAAGTACAATATTATTGGCGGCGATACGTCCCTGTTTGTTGGCCGGGCCTGCCAGATAAGTATTCATGGACTGTCCGGTCACCGGGTTGGCAAATTCGATGGCGTCTCCCACCGCATAAATATCCGGATGGGAAGTCTGAAGGTATTCATTCACCCAAATGCCTTTGGCAGTACCGAGTTCAAGACCCGCGGCAACAGCCAGCCGGGTATCGGGTCTTACGCCGATCGACAGAATCACTACGTCCGCATCCAGAACAGTGCCGTCTTTAAGTAGTACTTTCAGTGTGTCATTTTCCTTTTCAAAGCCGGTAACAGCGCTGCTGAGCCGGAGATCCACTCCTTTGGTACGGATATGCTGCTGGGCCATGGCGGCCACAGGGAAATCAACGGGCGCCAGGATCTGGTTGCCCATCTCCACCACGCTTACGTTCATTCCGAGGTCATGCAGGTTTTCTGCCATTTCCAGGCCGATAAAACCGGCGCCGATTACCACAGCACGGCCATTTTTCCGCTGATCCACATATTGCTTGATGAAATCGGTATCGGTCACATTCCGTAAAGTGAAAATACCCGGCAGACTGATACCCGGCAGCGGCGGGCGTATGGGTTCCGCCCCGGGGGAAAGCACCAGTTTGTCAAAGGACTCTGTATATTCTTCACCGGTCAGCAGGTTACGGGCACTGACGGTTTTATTCACAGTATCGATACCGGTAACTTCTGTGGAAATACGAACATCAATATTGAACCGGCTACGGAAAGAAGTGGCCGTTTGTACAAATAATTTATTCCGGTCACTGATTACATCGCCAATATAATAAGGCAATCCACAGTTGGCATAAGAGATATATTCCCCTTTTTCAAAAATCACGATTTCCGCTTTTTCATTTAATCTTCTCAGTCGGGCGGCGGCACTGGCTCCTCCGGCTACGGCTCCTATGACGATGTACTTCATAAAGATTGATAAGTTTATAAGTTGAAAGGTTGACAAAGTAGATATTAAGAATACATCCTTGTTACTTTCTTTGATAGTGCAAAAGAAAACAAATGAAGAGTAGGGAAATGTAACCTTGGTTACGGAAGTAAAGAGGCACAGGCAGGAAGTTGTATGATTTTCGTCATATAACACCCTGCTGCTGTTATGAAGTCCTTATTGTAATTGTCTTTTATAGAGCTGAATAGTATTTTCCAGACCCAGGTAGATCGCATCACAAATCAACGCATGCCCGATACTCACTTCATCGAGCCAGGGAATATTTTGCTTAAAGTACTGCAGATTATTCAAGTCCAGGTCATGCCCGGCGTTCAGACCCAATCCAATTTCTTTGGCTTTGATTGCTGCTGCAATATAAGGGGCGACTCCCGACTCCCGTCTCCCGACTACTGACTCCCTGGCATATCCTTCTGTATACAATTCAATCCGGTCTGTACCGGTTTCCGCTGCACCTGCCACCATCGCCACTACCGGATCCACAAAAATACTGACCCGGATACCGGCTCTTTTAAAAACGGAAATGATATCGCGGAGATATTCTTTGTTTTTGATCGTGTCCCATCCATGGTCACTTGTCAGTTGGCCCAACGCATCAGGGACGAGGGTAACCTGATCCGGCTTTGTTTCAAGGACCAGGTCCACAAATTTCTGCTCAGTACAGTTGCCTTCGATATTGAATTCAGTGGTAATGATTTTTCTGATTTGCCTAACATCCTCATACCGGATATGCCGTTCATCCGGACGGGGGTGTACTGTAACGCCATCGGCCCCGAATAACTGTACATCCACCGCCGCTTTTACCACATCCGGGTTGTTGCCACCACGCGAATTCCTCAGGGTGGCGAGTTTGTTGATATTTACCGAGAGTTTTGTCATGCGACAAAAATACAAAAACGATCAGAGTTCTTTCCAGGTATGGTCAGCGAGGAGTTGTACCGCAGCTATAAATTTCTTAGACGGACCGGAAGGGCCCCAGTCTTTTGGCGAAACCAGCGATAGCATAAAGGTTTCGTCGTTTTTCTCATAGAGATAATAGATCTGCCCGATATTCGGTTTGAAAGAAAGCCGGGCATTATAGATCATCATGGAGAGTTCTTTACGTTGCTGAATCTCATGGGCCTGCAGAGCCAGCAGTTCGATCTGTTTACGGATCTGGTCCAGTTGCATATTGGTCTGCTCTTCCATTGCCGTCAGGGCCTTGTGTTTGATTACCCCTTCTTCCGTGGGCCGGATCAGCGCACCGGATACGGAAGTGGAATAAGGCAGTACGCTCATTTGCTTATGGTAATATTCCCGGTTGGTATACGCGCTGCCATCGGGTCGGCTGCTTTGTTGAGTTACCCGCAGATATCCATTGGGCATAATCTCGTGTATCACATGCAGGCTGATTTCCCCTTTAATGTAAAAATGAACTTCAAATGTGATGCCGTCCGGGATCAGGGCCTGTACTTTTTCAGCCAGTTCAGGGTTGTCAAAAGAATTGAGCTCGCCGTCCGCATTGATCTTATACCCGGAGGAGTAGGCTTTGTTTTCGAGCGTAACCCAGTTATGCGAAATCAGCAGTTCCTTTTTGTCAGGTACCGCTTCAATTTTATAAATGCCGCTTTTGGGCCGCTCTCCGTATTCGTAAGTGCCTTTTTCGGGGAATAATTGCCAGGAGGCAAGAAAGTTATATGCCTGTATCATAATGGATGTGCATAATTACAAAATTCCGCTATAAAAGTTCTGGACCGGACGTATTTAATACGGCGGGATGGCCGGAAACAGAATATGCCTTGCCTTTCCTACATTTGGTCTGTGAGAAATTTCTTTGCCCGATACCAGGTTTCCCGGATGGCAGAACCGGTCACCGCCAGTTTACTGGTGTTTGATAAGGCCATTAGTATTGGATTCCGCGATGAAGCCGGACAGCCCCATACGGTTCACCTGCCTATGCAGGAATTGACGGCTGCTTATGAAATTTCATCCGGTGAATCTGTAATCCGGCATTCAATAACGGGTCATGAACTTCGGGTACAGGGAAAGGAAGCCACCACAATTATACTGGACATGCAGGAGGAATTGAATAAACCCTGGTATAAGAAAAAAAATGCGGGTTTCCGGGGACGCGTGGCTTTGTTTATGACTGGCTTTCTTCTGGTATTAGTGGTTTTGTATTTTCTGTTTGTTCCCTATTTATCTGCTAAAATCGCGGAGTCTGTAGCGCCTGAAACGGAACAACAGCTGGGAGATGCGGTATATGAAGCCATGAATCTGAAGTCAGCCGAAGACACGTCTTCCAGCCGTTTACTGAATGAGTTTTTTGCTGCCATGGAGATTGAAACGCCGTACCGGATCCGGATAGCGGTGATCAATAGTACAACGGCCAATGCCTTTGCCGTGCCCGGTGGGCAACTGGTGGTTTACAGCGCCCTGCTGGATAAAATCCGCTCGTACCCTGAACTGGCTGCCCTGCTGAGTCACGAATACACCCATGTGGTAAAGCAACATGCCACAAAAGCCATATTCCGTAAACTGGGCTCAAAAATTTTCCTTGGATTATTGTTCGGCCGGATGGGAAATGTGACATCCGTACTGATTGATCATGCCGATGACGTTAAATCCCTTACGTATTCCCGTACACTGGAGAAAGAAGCGGATACGGAAGGGCTGGCCCTGTTGATGGAACGTCGGATTGATCCGGAAGGTTTTACCGCATTGTTCAGACACCTGAAAGAATCAGCCCCGGAATCGGCCCTCCCAGAATTTTTACTGAGTCATCCGGATATCGAAAACCGGATCGCGTATATTAAAGAATTGTCAAAACAGGCGGCTGTGGAAGAGCAACCCCGCTTAAGCGCTATTTTTAATCAATTAAAAAGATAAATATGCTGATTACTACCACCAATGTCATTGAAGGAAGACCCGTGCAGGAATACATGGGTGTTATCAATGCGCAGAGTATTATCGGGGCCAATATTTTCAAGGATTTATTTGCCGGTCTCCGCGACGTCTTTGGCGGACGTAGTAAAACCTATGAACGCGTACTCGAAGAAGCAAAGGAAGATGCGCTGCGTGAACTGGCAGAAAGAGCCCAGTCGCTCGGGGCCAATGCCATTGTGGGAGTTGATCTTGATTTTGAAACTATTGGCAGCGGCGGAAGTATGCTGATGGTGATTGCCACCGGCACAGCTGTACGAATCTGATTGGCTTGTAAAATGTATTGCACTAACGGATCAGGGTGGACAGCCCTTTCTGAAAATAGTTGTTGCCATTATAATCCACCGCACTAACGGTCCATACGTATGTGGCAGTTGTTTGTAACTGGCCATTGATCCGTCCGTCCCAGCCATGCCCGTTGCGCTGTGTGCTGAACACCAGTTGCCCCCATCGGTTATAAATATTAAAATACCGGATACTTCTCATCCCTGCTGCAATCGGGAAAAGCAGGTCATTGCGTCCATCATTATTGGGTGTAAAGGCCGTAGGTACATAAACGGCGGGGCCTGATTTAAATACTCTTACCAAAACCAGTGCGGAATCTTTACAACCGGCCGTGCTGGTGGCCACAACCTTGTACCTGAATCCCGGTGTTTCACTGGTAAAACGGGCAACCGGCCCGGCTATAACCGTGGAAGAAAGATAATCCTGAGGTGACCACTGATAGCTCGCTGCACCGGATGCAAGGAGTTGCAGCGGCTGTCCCACCACCACTGTCGTATCGGCTGTAACCTGCAGCCGGATCGCGGGTTCTACATTTACCCGTACCGTATCGCTGACCGGTTTCGGACATCCCCGGTTATCCGTTGCCGTTAATATATAGTCGGTCGTTATATCAGGATTGGCCAACGGGTTGAGCGAGCTGGCATTATTCAGTAATCGGACGGGTTGCCAGGCCCAGTTACTCCCGTCGGTATTGCCGTTTATAACAGTGGTGGCCTTGTAGCAAATAGTCAGATCGGGCCCGGCATTTACCTGCGGATAGGGGACCGGGATAACCCGGATGGATTGCGTATTGGTGCAGCCACCGATCCGGGCCGTAACCTGATACAAGGTACTGTTTTGGGTTACCACCAGCGGGTTTTGCGCCAGCGGATTGATAATTTGTGCGGCCGGTGTCCATTGAAATTGCAATCCGTCCGATTGTACCCGAAGCCGGATCGTATCACCCTGGCAGATCGTGGTATCATTCATTGCCTGAAGGCTGACCGCATTTACCACACGTACCAATACCGAGTCCGTATTTATGCAATTGCTTTCCGTTAGGGTTACATAATAACGGGTGGTCTGCAGAGGCCGTACGACAGGAGTGGCAGTTGCCGGATTGGTCATATTGATCACCGGGCTCCAGCTGAAGGATCCGCTGCCCAGCGCATGCAGGGTAACATCATCATTCAGGCAGATCAGTGTATCCCTGAAGGCCAGTTGTACAGGCGGTTTATCATAAATGGTAATGGTTTTAAAAATAGTATCCCGGCAGCCACGGGTATCTGTAACAATCAGCCTGACTTGTTTGGTTCCCTGAACGGGGTAGGTATAAGCGGGATGCTGATCGGATGAGACGGCCAGAAAATTACCTGGTTCCCCGAAATTCCAATCCCATGAATCAGGTACGCCATAAACAGACACTGTTTCATCGGTAAACCGGGTAGGAAAATTGAGACAGATCCCGGTATGACTGAAGCCCGGTGTAAATCCGGGAAAGGCCCTGATCAGGGACTCGGTAGAGTCGGAACAGGTCTGATTACGGTTAATTACCAGACGGACTTTATACAAGCCTGCTGCAGGAAACGTATAGGTTACCACCGGATCATTGGTCCGGTGTATGATCGTATTGGTTTCGTCAAGGAATTCCCAGTATGTACTTACGATCAGTGGGCTGGAAGACATATTCGCCAGGCTGATCGTCAGGCTGTTTTTACACAGCTGGTATTCCGGTTCCAGTGAAGCGGCCGCCACATCACAATCCGCCACATTTATCTGGATATCCTTTCGCTGTGTGGCAATGACGCGGCCGGCCCTTATTTCCTGTACACATACCGTCACCACATATATACCCACATCAGGCGCTATGCCTGAAATCATACCCGTAGTGGGATTAATCTGAACCGACTGGCCAAGCGGCTGACTCTCGTTGAAAGAGGGATCGTTATAGGGTACCTGCGGGAATGGGGGAGGATCAGGAGGCCCCGGATTTCCGCCACTGCCACCGGTACTGGCATAGGCTGAGCAAAACGAGTACCGAAGCTGATCGCCATCCGGATCAAATGCAGCAAAACTATACCGCATGTCATTGTTGGCACAAACCACCACCAGGTCAGATCCGGTAAAAAAGGCGCTGTTATTATCCGGCCCACCACCGGCATTCCCATGACCCGGTATATCTGCCGTGTACATGGCGCCGATATTGCTGTATCCCGGCTGCAGGTTATTAATCCCGTTGATCCGGTAATTGACCTGGCTGGCCAGTACATAACCGGAGACTGTGGACGGCAGGTTGAGTGTGAAATTATAATAGGCCACTTCGTAGCAAACATTCGGGGGATTGGTAATGCAGGGATCCGGCGTGCTGATGCTGATGGTTTCCTGTGTACCGATTGTTGCACTGATATCCAATACCCGGAGTCCGGTGGTTTTATCAAAAACAGAAATAGTGGTGGGATTCGGAAACTGGCGGCCACTGTTACAGCGCTGGTATAATTTGAGGGTTACATTATATCGGTGAAGACCGCTGCTGACCCCGCCATACGTATAAAACATTTCCCCGCCTGTAATATGGCTGGCCCATACCCATACAGGCACTAGCAGCTGAAGCAGCAATATGGCAGACAGCTTTCTCATGAGGTGAAACGGCCAGTGGCCGCAGGTGTAACAGTTGGTTCCCTTTAAAGTTAATCTTAAAACGCTTTCGCGGTTCCGCTGGTTGCCCGGAAAGGAGGGTAATTTTCCCGGTTTTAACAGGGTACTTTGGATGTCCTGTTCAAAAAAAGCTATTTTTAGGCGGTAAACCGGATATATGAAACATTTTTTGCTCCTGTTCCTCCTAGGCCCGTTGTTTTCCTATTCCCAGGATTGTAAGCTGATCCGGGATACAGATCCTTTTACCAAGGAGATTAAACTGTCAACCGGTTTCATGTATTTCAGTGGGGCTTCCTTATCGATTGATGCGGACAGCCGGGAGGTGGATCTGCTTTTTTCCATTGAAGGTGCAAACCGCTGTTTTGATGATCAGTCCACCGCGGTGATACATTTTGAAGGCACGAAAGTGAAAATGAGTCTTCGCAACGCCGGTACTATGAATTGTGAGGGCCTTTATCATTTCATTTATAAAAATGCGCAAAATACCACCGCCCAGTTACAGAAACTGACTACGCAGAAAGTCAGTCAGATCGTATTTACCGGCACCAATAAAAAAGAGGTCGTGGTGCTGCTGACACCGAAGGATCAGGAATTGCTGATTTCCCTTGGTACCTGCCTGGTCAATGAAGCCAAAAAGCTGATACATTAAAGCACGCAGCATAAACACTTAGCCGGTAAAGAATAAACTTTTAAAGTCCGGAAATTCACGCAGCATACAGATCGTACAATGTGCAGGGGTTGTACTTTTATGTAGTACAGGACGTATGTACCATTTGCGTATCCAAACCAATTGAAGAACCGGAAATTGAAACCCTATGACAACGTATACTTGCTCCCCCGGCGGTGTAAACAGCGCCATCTCCCTGAACCGGCTGATAATGAATATTGTTGAAGACACATTTCCCGTTGCCGTACTTCATCATACACGCGTGGTGAATGAAGTCAGCAAGAACCTGTTACTGGGTGCCGGCGCCGATCAGCTGACGGATGTGCTCGAAGAACTGCTGCTCGCGGTAATCCAGCAATCCAGGGAAGGGGATATTCATATCACGGCTGAACGATTTAAGGATACAGTACTGGTTTATATCCAGGAAAGAAATAACTATAATGGATATGCGCTTTCTTTCAGTGTCGGGTCTGTAAGTCAGGACGCGGCCCGGCTGGGTGGCCATATCAGTATTGATGGTGCTACCCGTAAACAGGCTACTATCTCATTCAGTTTTCCCGTACATTTTGCTGCATAAAAGAAGGTGCCTGAAACACCTGTCCGTATATGTGCCGGCCTGTTATATTTGTACAAACCGGCGAACAGCCATTTCAGACACCCTTCTCCAGGTGTGGTTACTTCACAGGGGAAACCGTTTATTTACAGGAATTATATTGGGCTACCAGTTTTTCCAGGTCGGCTACTTTAAGCTGACCGGCTTTGGCACTGGTCAGGATGGCCGGGCAGGCGGTCAGGGTATTGCTGAACAGGGAATTAATGCTGGCATCGGATACCAGGACAGGAGCCGGTTGCCCGTTTGTACGGATCAGCAGATCGCCGATTCTTCCTTCGGTACCGGTACTGATACCGGCCGCTTCTGAACCATTATAAATTACTTTGCCGGTGGCATCAGATACTTTTTGAAGAAGGGTCAGGGCACTGCCGGTACTTACCACTTTAAAAAAATCATTGGCATAGCTGATATAGCTGGTGCCGCCGATATTTACTTCATTCACCGCATTACCCCCCAGGGTTATTTTTTTTCCGGTTGCCGGTTGAAACACCACAGCCGCTTTGGATTTAAAACTTTCTTTTACAGCACCGTCAAGCCGGGTTCCATCGGCGGTGATTACATAGCCGGCGGTGAATCCGGCCGGGGGCTGGGCCAGCAATGAACGGACAGGGGTCAGCAGGAGCAGGGCGACGAGCAGGGGAATGTACTTTTTCATATTGATGTTTTTGATGAAGGTTATTATTACTTACTAATAAGTAAGTTATTGGGATAAAAAATTTTATTCGTTCGACAGTTGTTTTACCAGGCTATTACAAATCGACTTATAATCTTTCTGTCCCGTGATCCGGGCCAGCTGTACACCGGCGGCCAGGTTGGTCATCATCAGAAGGGAACGCACCCGCGGGCTTTCCGGGAAGCTGAATTCTCCTTTTTTCTTTCCCTCCTTCAGTACTTCTTCCACCAGACCCAGTACCAGTTCCACCAGTTCTGCCAGTTTCAATTTCACAGATTCGGGCATGGTGTAATAGTCCGACCCTACCGATCCTATCAGACAGATTTTACCCTGTTCACAGAGATTCGTGTAGCGGTCAATAAACGCCTGTATTTTTTTTCTGGAAGTTAAACCAGGCGCTTTCAATGCGCTGGCAAGATCGTGATAGCGTTGAATGTACTGATCTACAATTTCAATAAGCAGGTCTTCTTTCCCGGGAAAATGATAATGGACAGCGGCATTTTTTATATTCAGTTTTTTGGAGATATCCGCATAACTGAAAGCATTGTAACCATAGGTCTGTATAAACTCCATGCCCAGCCGTACTATTTCCTCCCGGGTATCACCTGTTCTGGACGCCATGGTTCAAATATAGTAAAAACTGACTAAGTAGTAAGTTTTTTGGCCAGACAAAAAAAGCCCGCCGGAGAGGCAGGCTTTTCATATCCGAAAAAAATTTAATAACGGTAGAGATCGGACTTAAACGGACCGGCTTTGGTAATGCCCAGGTACTCCGCTTGCGCGTCGCTCAGTTCGTCCAGTTCCACACCGATTTTGGCGAGGTGAAGACGGGCTACTTTCTCATCCAGGTGTTTGGGGAGCACATATACCTTGTTTTCGTAATTCTTGTGATTGTTCCACAGTTCAATCTGGGCCAGGGTCTGGTTGGAGAAAGAATTACTCATTACAAAGGAGGGGTGACCGGTGGCGCAACCCAGGTTCACGAGACGTCCTTCTGCCAGGATGATCACATCATGACCGTCCACGTTGTAGATATCCACCTGCGGTTTAACGGTGTCTTTGGTATGTCCATAATTTGTATTCAGCCAGGCGATATCAATTTCGATATCAAAGTGACCGATATTGCAAACGATGGCTTTATCTTTCATCAGCTTGAAATGCGCGCCGGTGATCAGGTCGCGGCAGCCGGAAGCTGTTACCACGATATCCGCTTCCTTAACGGCATCAATCATTTTCTTTACTTCGAAACCGTCCATGGCGGCCTGCAGGGCGCAGATCGGGTCGATCTCGGTTACAATCACACGGCATCCCGCACCTGCCAGGGAGGCGGCAGATCCTTTACCCACATCTCCGTATCCACCTACCACGGCTATTTTACCAGCCAGCATTACATCGGTGGCCCGGCGGATAGAATCCACCAGGGATTCTTTACAACCGTATTTGTTATCAAATTTCGATTTTGTTACTGAGTCGTTTACATTGATAGCCGGCATCGGAAGGGTTCCTTTGGCTACTCTTTCATACAGGCGGTGTACACCGGTTGTCGTTTCTTCAGAAATACCTTTCACATGCTGAACCAGTTCAGGATAAGTGTCCAGCACCATATTGGTCAGGTCACCACCATCATCCAGAATCATATTGAGCGGACGGTCAGCTGCACCGAAAAACAGGGTTTGCTCAATACACCAGTCAGCTTCTTCCTGAGTCTGGCCTTTCCAGGCAAATACACCAATACCGGCAGCGGCAATAGCGGCAGCGGCATGGTCCTGTGTGGAGAAGATATTACAGGAACTCCACTTTACTTCAGCACCCAGGGCTACCAGGGTTTCAATCAGCACAGCAGTCTGAATGGTCATATGAAGACAGCCCGCCACACGGGCCCCTTTCAGGGGCTGGGAAGGGCCATATTCGGCACGGATTGCCATCAGACCGGGCATTTCGGCCTCGGCCAGGCGGATTTCTTTACGTCCCCATTCTGCCAGGGAAATATCTGCCACTTTATGGGGCAGGCTGAAGTTGATGGATGAAGATACAGTTGACATTTGTTATGTTTATTTTTATGGCGGCAAAGGTACAGATATATGTGGTAAAAGCCTTACTGCATACCGGTTTGCGGGTTTTTATTATACACATTCTGTGCATGCGGGCCGACAGGGATGCGTATAATTTGTATAACTAAAAACGGCCCTTTCGTCTGATGCTTAAACGAAAAGGCCGTTGCCCGAAATGCGGATCGGTACACTGATCTAGTTATTCCGGTCAAACAGACGTTTGAAAAGTCCTTTTTTCTTCTTGGGATCTTCTTTAGGAGTGCCAATTGGTTTAACCGCGTCATCCTCTTTTTTAATAGCTGTCCGGGTCGCCGTATCCTTTTTAGCCGGCTTATTATCATCATCTTTTACCGGTGCTGATTCAGGACCGATATATTCATTACCCTCCATATTATAATCTTCTTCAGATCCCACACCCATGTCATCTCCTTCTGCACCCGGTACCGGATCCTGTTCACTGATAATAATATCGGCACTGTTGATCTCATTTTCCAGATCAGCCGGTTTTACAAAGCGGGCATCTTTCTCAATCCCCATTTTTTTATCCGCCAGTACTTTCTGGAAAAAATACTCCGTTATAGGGCGCGCAATCCGGTTTCCGTCGCCCTGATTACGCATAAACTGATATTCAAATCCCACCCAGGATCCGGCCAGTAACTGTGGCGTATAACCGATAAACCAGGCATCCGCATTATCGTTGGTGGTACCTGTTTTTCCGCCCATTTCAGCGGCACCCACCCGGGTACGCATCCCTTTTGCGGTACCTTTATCCACTGTACCCTGCATCATCCGGGCCATGGTATAGGCGGTTACTTC
>Ga0075152_10000088_pt1 | contig 69308 bp, 68 predicted proteins | sample JI61114C2DNA_FD_70964 | JGI IMG/M metagenome (GOLD analysis project Ga0075152, IMG submission 70964) | Wastewater effluent complex algal communities from Wisconsin, to seasonally profile nutrient transformation and Carbon sequestration -... | ecosystem: Engineered > WWTP > Effluent > Algae...
ACAGTTTTAGCCACACGATTGGTGTCTGTTAGGGATACTTTCTGGACGGTAATGCCATTGGAGAAAGCGGGTGACGCATATGCCAATAGAAAAAAAACAAGAATAGCAATATTCTTTTTCATTTTTCTGGATTTTGTAAATAGTAAAAAATTAAAAAGCGGGGAGGGCTTTTTGATTATGCTAAAATATGCCCTTTTGAGCAATTTATTAATGAGAAACGCCAGACTTTGACAGTTTCAACTATTTTAATGCATTTTTTGACGGTTCATTGGAATAAATCAATACATCCTTAATTTGAATATTCCCAATGGGATCAGGGTTCAACCACTGAATGCTTACTTTATGCTGCCCCTTGTCTAAACCAAATTTGGTAAAAAGTTCATTTCTTCTAATTCTAAAATTGTAGGGCAACTGAACTAATTCCTTTTTGCCATCAATGGTAATGGCCACTTGAAAAACATAGCTTGAAGTCTGCCCCCATTCATTGCTCATATTAGAACAGAGGGTAAAGCCCGTGCCCTCAAATTCAAATTCATAATTACTTTTTAGAACATGCCCATTCCAGCCAAGCCACCTGCGCTCAATTGGGTGTATGCCTGGGAAAGAAACTTCATATGCAACAGGCTTAGGTTCTTGATATCTGATATTCACTTTGTCTTCATATACGGAACCTCCATGAGCGCGAATCATTTGAGAAGCGTGCTGAAAACCCAACTCATACATTTTATTCAAAGAGATATTGGTGTAAACAAAATTCTGGTCTTCTATTGCATTCAAGTTTTTACGCCAGTAGGCAGGTATGCCACTATATCCTAACATGGTTCCTAAAATGCCCGCTGCTGAAGAGGGATTGCAATCTGCATCCTGACCTGATCTAGTAGCTATTTCTAAGGTTTTTGCAAAATCGCCACGGCCATATAATAAACCCATGATCACATAAGCAGAATTCACCCTAGCACTTATATCAAAGGGCATAAATACGCCGTCTGGACAAGCAATATCTTCGGTCCATTTTCTTTGTACTTCAAACCAGGTTCTTTTCCAATCATTGGGGTATTGGTGGTACCAACCAATCACATCCTTCATACACTGGTAATACAAGCTTTTCTGAGGGATGGATTTGAGGGCTTCTGTAACAATGAATTCCATATTGTTACTCACAAAAGCAAGGCTATACATATTAGCTATATAAACGCCTCCATAATAACCTTCTCCATAATTCATGATATGTCCAACCTTATCGCAAAGCGCTGATGCAGACCTAGCCATACCAGGATGCATAAGACCCGCAAAATCTGCTTCAATCTGAAAGTCAATATCATCTGCGTGGGGATTATTGGACCAGTGGCCCGATGCCGGCGCTTTCATGCCATTGAGTAAATTATACCTACCTGTTTGATTGGCATGCCAGAGTGGATAAGGTGCTCGCGCAAAAGCATTGGCAAAAGAATCTACGGGAGCATCTACCCCATATTTTTCAATCACGTCTACAAAACTCAAGTCCATATAGATATCGTCAAACAACCCAGGTTCATGGTCAAAATAGCGTTTGATGGCACCATCAGGCCAGGGAATGGCTTGGTAGTCATTCATCATGGTACCCAAAAATTTGAACTCATAGGGACCTCCAAATGTTACGCCAATGGTTTGGCCAGCCCATCCTCCTTTGATCTTGTCTTTGAGTTGGTCCTTGGTTAGTTGAACCAATTGTTGGTCTTTGGGAGGAACAGCAGATTTGGTTTGTGCTTGAATGGTTCCAACAAATAGGGAACAGACAATTAGCAAGTAGGTAGTTCTTGACATGGCAGCTAGGGCTTTATACAATCTTTATGCTCCTCAATTTAAGCATTTTCCAAAACCCCTAGCCACAAAAAAAGGCACTGGAAAACCAGTGCCTGTATTGGACTTTAAAACTAAACTATGTGATTATTTGGTTTGGTTGGGTACTGTAAATGTGATGGATTGATTTACTTCAGATGCCACAATTTTTCCATTTTGAACAGCAGATTTCCATTTTGGACCTTTTTTAATCAATTTTTCTGCTTCTTCATTTACGCCATAGCCAGGATTATTTACTGCATGAACTTGGCTAACATTTCCTTCTATGTCAACTTGAAAACTAACAACAACTTTATAATTACCAGTAGGCGCATTTTGTTTGATTAAAAAGTCATTAGATAAATTTCTTTCCAAATATTTGTTCCATGCAGAAATCCCACCTGGAAACATAGCTGGTGATTCAACACTTTTAAACAATACCCCACTTTTAGCCGATCTAACAGAATCAGTTTTTGTTTGATATCCTATCACCTCCACTTCTTGCATTGTTTTGTTGGTGCCTGTTTTGGTTTTAATATCAATCACACCGTATTGACCATCTCCACCAAATTTGGCTAGTGCCTTATCTCCTTTCCAAACATTCACTGAAGCAATCATTTGAGGATCCATTTTAGACATGGTCAAAGAATCTGTTTTTACCCCATCAACAAAATATACCACTTTGGAATCAATTTTTCCATTTAAAGAAGCATCAGCTTTAAAACTCATTTTTTTACCATCTGCCCCTGTTACAGTAATTTCTGTTGGCTTTGTTTTAATCACAATCACTCCATTTTTTCCAGCTTCGCCATAAAGCGCTTTGGCGGACTCGCCTTTCAATACATCAACTGTTGCTATATTGTTTGGGCTAATATTTTTCCAATCTTCCGCAGTTTGTATTTTACCATCAACCACTACTAAAGGATTTTCACCAGAAGCAGATTTAGGAATATTCAATCCCTCCGTTTTTTTAGGAACCGTGGTATCTTTTATGGCTTTAAACTCAGCCACTGTTACTTGTTGTTCCTTAGCAGCCAAATAATTGACCACACCTGTTAGCAAGCTATTGGCAAAACGTTTTTGATAATTTGGATCCTGCATCATTTTCAAATCTTCCGCATTGGTCATAAAACCTGCTTCTATTATGGCTGATGGGCATTTTACGGCTTGTAATACCCAAATACCTTGACTCCTACTTTTAATTCCAATCAATTCTGGATTCACTGTTTTAATAGCATTACCCAGACTATTGGCAAATGCTGCATTTGCAGGATAATCAATGGCTTTTTCTTTGTTGGCAATATAAATCTCAACACCCTTTGCTGGGTTAGGGGTTGATGGAGCTTGTATATGCAAAACTGGATCAGCACTATTTGCGTGAAGGGATACAAATAAATCTGCTTTTTGCTCATTGGCAAAATTGGCTTTAACCTGAACGCTCTGAAACAAATCAGATTCACGTGTAAGCACTATGCGAATATTTGGGTTATGATTGGCTTCTTTTACAGCTTTTGCAAATGCCAGGGTAATAGCAGCTTCTGTAATTTTCCCATCAGTACTAAAGGCCCCTTTATCATCCCCACCATGACCAGCATCTACTACAATGGTATACGTCTTTTCAAGAGGTAACATAGTTTCTAAGGCAATATCCTGCACTGGCGCTTTACCTTGAATTTTATCTGCAACGGTTTCCATTAAACTACCTACAGATATGGGTTTATTATTGTCAATTTGTTTGGTTCTAAAAGCAAATAGCATCACAACTACTGCTAATAAAGGAAGTACTATGAGTCTTCTCAAATAAGAGAATCTTGGATTTTTGTTATTGGTGATCATTTTAAGTCTTCTTTTAATGGGTGAAAAGAAAAAAGGATTGGTAAATGCATAGTATTGTTGCGGGTAAGCCGCCGTTAATAACATTTGTGCTAGAGAAGCGGTGTCGCCATTTTGAACCGCTTTTTTATCGGCAATAAATTCGTGGATCATTTCCATTTCTTTTTTCAAGAGCCAGAAAAATGGATTGAACCATCCCACCACCAATACTAATTGGATCAGGATTTTATCAACACTATGCTTCTCTTTTACGTGCGTGAGTTCGTGCTCCAACATTTGTTTGCCAGCATCGGTTTTCAGGTCAATAGACTCGTGCCAAAAAATGTATTGGAAAAATGAAAATGGCGCACCCTTTACATGGGTTAAGATCAAGAACACATCCCCCACTGACTTACAGGGGAATTGCTGCAATAATCGGTACACCCTAAACAGGCCAAACAAAAGAGTTCCTAGAATAAACAGCGCCACTAAAATATACAGACCCATTGCAGCGCTTTCCCAAGTAAATTGGTATCCCGCTTGCGTAATATTGGCTTCTAGTGCGGCATTGTTATCTGCAACTATAGACAATAAATTTAATGCCTGACTTTCTGAAGCTACGGGTTTGGTCCATTGAATTTTGATCAATGGAATTAACCAAGCAGATCCCAAAACCGCCAACAAATAGAAACGGTTGTATTGGTGAAAACGCTTGTTCCGCAATACCAACCAATAGTAGCCCATCATAAGACCACTACATACCACCACTTGTAAAAAATAAAAGGCGTAGGTTAACATGGCATTATTTTTTTTGTTGTTTAATTGTATTTAAGAGCAACTCTAATTCTTTTACGCTAATGTCTTTTTGCTGCACCATAAAACTCACAGCTTCACTAAAAGAACCTTCAAAATAACCTTCTACCAAATTGCGGATACTGCTTGAAGAATACTCCCCTTTTGAGACCAAGGGAAAATACTGGTGCACCCTACCAATGGGTTTTACACCTACAAAACCTTTGTCCACCAAAATTTTGACAATGGTGGCTACGGTATTGGAATGGGGTTTGGGTTCAGGCTGGGCTTCTAGAATATCTTTTAAAAAAGCATCCTCCAGTTTCCAGATGCTTTGCATAATCTGTTCTTCTGCCTTGGTCAATGGTTTCATCTTCAACTAAGTTTATAGTTGAACGAATATAATAACTAATTTTTTAGTTTACCAACTATTTTTTTAGTTATTTATAAAATTCTTTTAAAAAAGGGCGGTTCTATACCTTTGAGCCACATGCGTTATTATATTATAGCAGGAGAAGCCAGTGGCGATTTACATGGGAGTAACTTGATTAAGCAACTCAAAGGGCTGGATCAAGAAGCGGTGATCCGTTCTTGGGGGGGCAACCTGATGCAGGAAGCAGGGGCAGAATTAATCAAACACTATCGCGATCTTGCTTTTATGGGTTTTGCAGAAGTAGTCAAAAACCTACCCACTATTTTTAAAAATATTCGATTTTGCAAAGCTGATATTTTGGCTTTTCAACCAGACTGCCTTATTCTGATAGACTATCCGGGATTCAATTTACGGATTGCCGAATGGGCAAAACAAGAAGGACTAAAAGTCATCTACTATATTTCTCCACAGGTATGGGCATGGAAGGCGGGCAGGGTAAGAAAAATGAAAGAATGTATTGATAAAATGTTGGTCATTCTACCATTTGAAAAAGACTACTACAAGAAACAATGGAATTGGGAGGTTAATTATGTAGGGCATCCATTGATGGAAGTAATAGAAGCCAAAAAACAGGAATTAGGTTATGGGCCTGATACTGTTTTTCCTTTAGCTGGTTCTAAAAAAATAGCCCTCCTACCAGGAAGTAGAAAGCAAGAGATTGCCAAGAAATTACCCATCATGTTGGAGCTGGCCAAGTTGTTTCCCAACCAAGAATTTGTGGTAGCAGAAGCTCCGGGGCAGGATTCAGAATTTTATGAGCCCTTCCTGAAACCCTATCAGAATGTGGCTTCTGTAAAAAATGACACTTATAAATTATTATTGGAATCAAAAGCAGCACTGGTGACAAGTGGAACTGCTACTTTAGAAACAGCACTTTTAGGTATTCCAGAAATTGTCTGTTATAAAGGAAGTAATATCAGTTATCAAATAGCCAAGAGATTGGTGAAGATCAAATACATTTCTTTGGTCAATTTGATCATGGACAAATTGGTGGTGAAAGAATTGATTCAAGACGAACTAAACACTAGTAATCTTGAAAAAGAGTTGAATGAACTCTTACACAATACCGCAAAACAAGAACAGATTCATAATGACTATCAAGCACTACAAGCAACATTATCCAAAGGAGGGCATGCGTCTGCACAAGCAGCTCAGATAATCTACCAATTCTTAGAGGAACAACAGCCCCCTCACTAGCTTTTAAAAAGCGGCAACAAAAACATCTTAAACAGGATAATTAAAATAGCCACCAAGAACATCATGAGTGAAATACGGTTCATGCCATGCATGTATTTCATCCATTGAGTAGGCTTTTCATTAGGGTCTTTTTTCTTGATAAAAAGATATTCGGCAAATTGATTCCAGATACCCATAGAGGAGATTTTTACAAAATTAGGTTTATTCCATTCTAAGTCAAAAGTCTACATTAAAAATGTCAAAACAAATGCCATTTTAAAAACCAAAGCCTTGCACCGTAACTAAAACAGAAAACATTTCCAGAACTAAAACCAATTATCCTATCTTTTGTTTAGAAAAATAAAACCAATGCTTGCCAGAACTATCTTGATACTTGTACTTGCCTGTTTTCAATTCGGGGTATCTGCCCAATTCCAACCCGAAAAAATTGATATCGTCAGAGACAAATGGGGCGTACCGCATATTTTTGGCAAAACGGACCCAGAAGTGGCTTATGGTCTGGCTTGGGCACACGCCGAAGATGATTTTGAAACCATTCAACAATCGCTATTAGCAGGTAAAGCCATGCTGGCGCGATATAAGGGCAAGGAAGGTGCCCAAATTGATTACATTATTCACTTGCTCAGGATTCCTGAATTGGTAGAGGAGAAATATGAATCCGACCTCAGTCCCGATTTTAAAAGACTCTTAGAAGGTTATTGCGCAGGATTAAATGCCTATGCCGCCAAGCACCCCAAAGAAGTCTTGCTCAAAAAAGCATTTCCAGTTACCCCCAAAGACATGATTCAATATTCGGTCTTGCAATTATGTGTTTTGTCAGGAGCAGACAATGCCCTTAAAACTATTTTCAACGGATCTGTCCCTTTATTGGAGAACTATAAAACCGCAGGAAGTAATGCTATTGCTGTTAACAGTAGAAAGTCTATTGACGGACAAGTATATCTAGACATTAATGCCCACCAACCTTTGGAAGGACCTGTGGCATTCTATGAAGCCCATTTGTGTAGTGAAGAAGGATGGAATATTCTAGGAGCCAATTTTCCTGGGGCCCCCAGCATCTTACACGGTGTAAATGAAAACCTAGGTTGGGCACATACCGTAAATGCCCCTGATAAATTAGACGTTTATCAGTTAGAAATAAATCCTGCCAACAAATTGGAATACAAATTAGATGGCAAATGGGAAACACTGGAATCCAAAAATGCGGCACTAAAAGTAAAAGTTGCTGGTATTGTCATTGGTGTAAACAAGAAAGCTTACTGGAGTAAATATGGTCCAACCATTATTACAGATAGAGGAACTTTTTCTATTCGCATGCCCGCCCAAATGGATATTCGTGGGCTAGAGCAATGGTACCGTTTTAACAAAGCCAGAAATTTTACGGAGTTCAAAACAGCTTTAAACATGTTAGCCATTCCAGGGTATAATATTGTTTATGCCGATCGTTTTGATACTATCTATTACTTGAGCAATGGACGCATTCCAATTCGTGATCCCAAATTTCAATGGAAGACTACCCTGCCTGGTAATACTTCTGCAACAATGTGGACCAAACTGCATCCACTAGCAGACCTGCCACAAGTATTGCAACCCCAATCAGGATTTGTATACAATACCAACCATTCTCCTTTTCATGCAACAGAAGGTCCAGACAATGCTGTGATCAAAGACCCTACCATGGGTTATGAAACCCTAGAAAACAATCGCAGCATGCGATTTGCAGAACTCATGGCACAGCACAAGACCATTGATTTTGACAGTTTTAAGAAAATCAAATTTGATAGACAGTATCCAAGCAAATTCTATTTCCCCATTAATATTGACAACCTATTTGCACTAAATGCAACTGACTATCCTGATATTGCTGACCTGATTGGACAATTAAATACCTGGGACAAAAAGGGTGATGCTACAAGCGTTGGTGCAGGAACTTTCTTATTGTTATATGACACCATCTATAGACATCGTAAGCACTATATGGCTTCTACAAGTTTGAGCAAGGAATTAGCCGTTCAAGCATTTAGAGCAGTTAAAGCCAATTTGCTCAAAGACTTTGGTAGAACCAATTTGGCCTTGGGCGATATACAAAAAATGGTGCGTGGTGACAAAGCAGTTCCGGGCCCTGGCTTACCCGATGTTTTGGCCCCCATGTATTCTATTCCATACAAGAATGGCATGCTCAAAGGCAATCAGGGAGACGCCTATATTGAACTAGTTAGATTCACCAAAGACGGCCCCATTATTGAATCCATCAATACCTATGGGGCATCGGCCAGAAAAAATTCTCCGCACTATACAGACCAAATGGAAATGTATGTAAAGCAACAAACCAAGCCAATGACTTTAAATAAAAAAGCAGTCTATGCAACGGCTGAGAAAATTTATCACCCGCAGTAGGAAAGTGAAGAGTGAAGAGTGAAGAGGGGGAGAAAGAAAGTGAAGAGTGAAGAGTGAAGAGTGAAGAATGCAGAAACATTTGTCTCGCGACGATATTTTTTAAATCCCCTCGATTGATTGTGGGGATTTTTTTTTAAATAGGTGTATAAAAAACCTAGGCGCAGCCTAGGTCAACTCGTTTACTTAGATCACCGTCCATTCTTCACTCTTCACTCTTCGTTCTTCACTAAAACAACCTCGTCAAGGTTAAATAAACTCTTTAAGATGATCAGTAATCTGAGCTGTCTCAATAATGAACCCATCATGCCCATAAGCCGAATCAATTTCTACCAATTGCGCATTGGGTAAGTGTTGTGCCATAAAACGTTGCTCGTCTAAGGGGCAAAGAATATCGCTATGGATGCCAATGATTAAAATGGGTTGTGACATAGATTCCAATACTTTGATTAAATCGCCCCCGCGGCCACGGCCCAAATGATGTGAGTCCATGGCCTTGGTCAATAACCAATAACTAAAGGCATTAAAGCGATTCACCAATTTATCACCCTGATAATTCAAATAGGAAGATGCTTTGAAATTGTCAATTTTTTCTGGGTCTGGATCGGTTTGCTTTTCTTGAAAGGTTCCGTAATTCCTATACGTGAGCATCCCAATGGCTCGGGCAGCTTTTAAACCCTTGGCTCCCGCCGATGGGCTTTTGTCTAACCAAGTACCATCGGCCTCAATGGCCAAACGCTGTGCTGTATGCACAGCCACACCCCAAGCACTTTCTGAAGGTGATGTAGCAATTAAAAATACTTTTTCAATCAATTCCTTTTCCATCACGGCCCATTCCAAAACCTGGTATCCACCCATACTGCCCCCCATGAGGAGGTGAATTTTTTCAATACCCAAATGCTGGCGTAAAAGAATATGCGCTGCCACCATATCTCTTATGGTCACTGATGGAAAACTGGAATAATAAGGCTCTCCAGTAGCTGGGTTAGTACTTAAAGGACCCGTAGATCCATAACAGGAACCCAAGATATTGGCACCTACTATGCAATATGCTTCAGGATTAATTAGACTGCCCGCTCCTACCAAACCCTTCCACCAATCAGCCGCATCGGCATTAGCCGTTAGGGCATGACATACCCAAACCACATTATCCTTGGCGGCATTCATTGTTCCGTGCACCTGGTAACCAATCTCTATTCCTTTTAATACAGATCCGTTCTCCAGTCTAAAGTCTTGCTTGTATTCAAATATTTGCATATCAATTATTCCCGAATTCAATGCAAAATAAGGGCATGGATAAATTACATTTGCATAAATCTTCAAAATGACCCGAATTGAGCTGACTAGAACCATTGGTGATTATGGATTTGAGGCCAAGGATGCCAATAACCATACCCTTCAAATGGACGCTGCTGTGGAAATAGGTGGACAAAACGCAGGAATCAGACCTATGCAGACCCTATTAATGGGTTTGGGTGGTTGTAGTGGCGTGGATATTGTATCTATTTTGAAGAAGCAAAGACAGGAACCTACTGCCGTGAAAATGATCATTGAAGCAGAAAGAGAAAGCGGTAAAGAACCCGCTCTTTGGAAAACCATTCAAATTCGTTTTCAATTTACTGGCATCACAGACCTTGAAAAAGCAGAAAAAGCCTGTGCCCTATCTATAGACAAATACTGTTCTGTTGCTGCTACTTTACGCGCAGCAGGTGCTAGCATCAACTGGACAGCAGAACTCATTTAATTCCCTTTTTAAATCAAGACCATGTCTCATCAACAAACAGACGCTATTCGCATACAAACAGCACGTACCAATGAAATGGAGCATTCCACTCCCATGTTTCTAACTAGTAGCTTTTGTTTTGACAATGCAGAAGAAATGCGCGCGGCTTTTGCCGATGAGTCTGATGACAATATCTATAGCCGTTTTTCTAATCCTAGTGTTCAAGAATTTACAGATAAGATGGTGGCTCTGGAAGGTGCAGAAGCAGGCTATGCAACAGCATCTGGTATGAGTGCGGTTTCAGGTAGTTTTATGGCCTTGTTAAAACAGGGTGATCATTTACTAGCTTGTAATTCTATTTTTGGAAGTACCCATACCGTGATTGCCAAATACTTACCCAAGTTTGGCATTGAACAATCCTATGTTTCGGCCAATGCAACAGAAGCCGAATGGAGGGCTGCTATTAGACCCAATACCAAGATGATTTATTTGGAAACGCCAACCAATCCAGGACTAGAAATTCTAGACATGAGCATGATTGGCCGCATTGCCAAAGAACATGGCATCATCTTTAATGTAGACAATTGTTTTGCTACTCCAGTAAACCAATTACCCATTCAACACGGCGCCGACCTAGTAGTGCATTCAGCTACTAAATGGTTAGATGGGCAAGGACGTGTTTTGGGAGGTGTTGTAGTTGGTAGAAAAGATTTGATTAAAGAGATTTATCTGTTCTGCCGCAGCACTGGACCAGCCCTTTCTCCCTTTAACGCATGGGTCTTGAGCAAGAGTTTAGAAACCTTAGACGTGCGTATGGAACGTCATGCTTCTAATGCACTATATATTGCTCAACAATTAGAGAATCATCCTGCTATTAACACTTTGAGATATCCTTATTTGCCTAGCCATCCACACCATGCCATTGCCATCAAGCAAATGAAAAATGGCGGTGGGATTGTTTGCTTTGAATTAAAAGGGGGGATTGAAGCTGGAAGAAAATTCTTGGATGCTTTAAAAATGTTATCGCTCACCGCCAATCTGGGCGATACGCGTAGTATTGCTTCTCACCCTGCTAGCACAACACACGCAAAACTCAGTGAAGCGGAACGTCAGGCGGTGAACATTACGCCAGGACTGATTCGCATTAGTGTTGGTCTTGAAAACAGGGAAGATATTCTAAACGACATTTTACAAGCACTGGGATAAATAAGCAAGTCAATTCAAAATCAATGATAAGCTGCTTTTCTAACAGCTACGGCTATTTTAGAATCAGCTGTTCCATAATAAAGGAACCATTGATTTTTAAACTGTGCTAGTCCTTCAAGAAAGCAAACATTATTGACTTCACCTACTAATTCATAAGACCTTTCTGGTTTTATAAAATAGTGGTTCAGTCTATGCAATACTTGCAAAGGATTATTTTTGTCTAACAATACTTGACCTGCAGTATAAGTGCCATCGGCCAAACTGGTATCCCCAATATTTTTTAGATTTCTACTATTGTAAATGAGTAAGATCCCTTTGTCAGTAAGCATAGCAGGAGGACCAGGTTCTACCAAATCGGAATCAAATTTTTTGTCTCTGGTAGGAATAATGATTCTTAGTTGTGGCATATTTAATGCCTGCCCTTTTAAGACAATGGGAGCAGACTCGTCTACCTGCATTTCAAAAGGTTCCCAGTGTATTAAGTCTGTAGAAGTTGCCACCCAAATATTTTGATCACCCCAATACATCCAATACTTACCATTGATTTTGGTAGCAATAATTTTTCCTTGCGCATAGCGCGATACAATGGATCCAGACTTAGACCATTGGTTCAAATATTTTCCGCCAAAAGCATTGGCAAAGACAGGACCATGTTTGGTCCATTTTTGCAAGTCAGGAGAACTAGCCACCATGAGTCTGGCGGTCTTTCCATCATAAGAAGTATAGGTCATGTAATAAATACCAGCACTATCTTCTACAATCCTTGGATCTTCTACCCCACCCTGCCATTCATAAGCCTGATAAGCATCGGGTTCAGGATAAAAAACAGGTCTAGGTGTTTTGGTAAAATGCAAGCCATCGGTGCTATACGCTAGTCCAATTCTGGAAGTTCCTCCTGGTTTGCCAATACTGTCCTGTGCGCGGTAAAGCATAAAGACCGTATCTCTACGAACCACAATGGCGGGATTAAATACATTCTTGGATTCCCATGCCACAGCTTTCCCTGTCATAGGATCTAGAAAACTATTAGCACCTGGTTCTAAGACGGGATTAAGACTATCGGTTTTCACAAAGTCTAACATAGCCCAACTAGAAGCACTGTCATCTTTATTAAAATTTTGATTGCCATTAGCACAACCAACTAAGACTAGCAAGATCAAGGGTAACAAACTGTATTTGTACATCTTATTTCTTATTGATGGCATAAGCAATACCACCAGTTAAATGCTGCACAAACAAAGGGTCTACAAAACTCTCATCGGTATGACCAAACTCAGTGTAGAAAGACCTTCCTCCATCAAAATTATGCCACCAAGCCATTGGATGAAAGTCACCATTTTGTCCACCAGTATAAGACTTTTCATCAATGGTAATCAGTACGTTTAAATCAGATTGAATGCTTTTGAAATTATACCATTCGTCAAAACGCTTCCAATTAGCAGGCAAGTGCATGGTGCTAATATGACTCTTATCTAATACATTCAAAACAGCTTCCTGTTGTTTGGGATGGCTTTTAAAATAAGCACCTACTAATTTATTATACCAAGGCCATTCGTATTCTGTATCTGTTGCAGCATGAATACCAACAAAGCCCCCACCTGCTTGAATATATTTTTCAAAAGCGGCTTGCTGTTCTTCATTGAAAATATTACCGGTGGTGCTCATAAACACAACAGCCGCATATTGCTTCAAATTCTTCTCATTAAAAACAGATGCATCAGTTGTAGTATCCACTTTCAAATTATTGTCTACCCCAATCTTTTGCAAACAAGCAACTCCTGCTGGAATAGACGCATGGTGAAAACCCATGGTTTTACTAAATACCAAGATTTTTAGGGGCTTCTTAGCACTATCAAATGAGCTCACGCCAAAAGCAATGATCATTAAGATTAAACCGGCAAAAAGTTGTTTCATTTGTTTATTTTGAATGTGTAATTGATTTTCTTTTTTCCATTAATTCCCTCCAAGTTACCAATTGAATGCCTTCATCGCTCAAAGCTTTTTTGAAAACGGGATCCACCATGGCTAATAAATCGCCCTTGCGCGTTGGACCAGAGCCAGAGATAAAGGGAAAAACAGCACTGGTTTCTGTACAATGCATGATCATCATGGTAATACCCGGCTGCAAAGCTTTTAATGCCCCCACATATTTGTTTGTTTTGAATGCTTGTATTTTTTTATCATCCATTTGCAGTTCTTTGGGAATTTCCCAATCATAACTTTCATTGTGTAAATCATCTAAGACAGGAAGACCAGCATTCCAAAGCATGCTGCCCAATCCCCGCATTTGGTTCATTAAAGCATCAGAGCCCTTCATAGTAGCCTTGATCAATTGATTATGGCCACCTGGTAGCATAACTGGAATCTGTTGCTCCATCCCCAATTTCACATAGCGCATTAAGTATTCGGGACTTGCAAAAAGGGTTCCCATATGTGAATCTAAATGGGTGGGTTCAAAACCCATATTTTTTGCCCTGGTTAATTGTGCCCTAATTTCTTTGTCTACTTCATCTGCAGAAGCGTGTTTTACCACGTCTTCCACACTAGACCATAATGCCCCTTCTTTATCCACCAATCCAGGTACTATATCCTTTCCAGATAATGGCCCCCATCTATATCCCTTCCACTCAGAAGTGAGGGTTAAATGCAAACCCGCATCAATCTTTGGATGTTGTCTTAGATAATGAACATATGCAGGTACCCAAGAACAGGGCATCATCACAGAACAGGAATTGGCTACCCCCTCTTCCATAGCATTGATTGCGCCTTCATTGCTATCAAAAGTCATACCCACGTCATCAACGTGTAAGATTAATAGTTTGGCGTTTTTTGGATAGCCCAATTTTTGGGCATAGCTACTATCTGACTTTTGTGCCATTAGGGAATAATGGCATAGCAATAACAAAAGAAAAATAATCCTCAATCTGGCAAGCATGTCCATGTTTTAATTAAATTGTCCCTCGCTGGAAAGCAAAGATTGCTGCAATCCAAGCAATAAAACTTTGCTAAATCTAATAAAACTTCAGCAAAAACGAATCGCCTTATGAAAGCTAGAACAGGAGTCTTACTTGCCAGCATGATGTTTCTGGAATACTTGATTTGGGGAGCCTGGTATGTTACCATGGGAACCTATATGAATGAGTACCTGCACGCTACTGGTGTAGAGATTGGAGCTGCCTATAGTGCCTTGGCTATTGCTACCATGATCTCTCCCTTTTTTGTGGGCCTAGTAGCAGACCGCTATTTTGCTGCTCAGAAAATCATGGGGGTATTACACTTGGTAGGTGCTTTGTTGCTCTTTATGGCCACTAAAATGGAGAATAGCAGCCATTTTTATTGGGTGATCCTAGTTTATGCCTTATTATACATGCCTACCATCGCGCTAAGCAATAGCATAGCTTTTTCTCAAATGACAGACCCAGGAAAACAATTTCCTTGGATCAGGGTTTTTGGAACACTTGGATGGATAGTTGCAGGATTATTAATTGGACAATTAGATATTGAAAAAACATCTGCAACTTTTTATCTGGCTGCTGGTGTTTCTGCTTTTCTAGGTTTATTGAGTTTTATATTACCCAATACCCCACCAAAAGCAAGTACTGAAGACGCATCCAGCGCCATGGGTACTGAAGCTTTTGTTTTGTTCAAAGAAAGACCCTATCTCATTTTCTTTATTGCAGCCATTTTGGTTTGCATTCCACTATCTTTTTATTATGGATTTGCCAATACCTTTTTAAATGAAATTCATTTTGAAAATGCAGCCAGCAAAATGACCTTGGGTCAAGTTTCTGAAGCCCTATTCATCTTGGCTATCCCTTTCTTATTTAACAGAATTGGGGTTAAGAAAATGTTGCTCATGGGTATGACGGCTTGGATTCTGCGCTATTTATTTTTTGCCTACGGCGATGCCCAAAGCGGTTCATGGATGCTTTTTACAGGGATTGTGTTACATGGCATTTGTTACGATTTCTTTTTTGTAACAGGTTATATGTACACAGAGAAAAAAGCTGGTGCAAAAATTAAAAATGCAGCTCAGGGCTTATTTACATTTGCTACTTATGGTGTTGGAATGTTTATAGGAACCTGGTTCTCTGGATACACCGTTGATAAATACAAATTGGCCGAAGGCCATGACTGGCAAAGCATCTGGTATGTTCCAGCCTATATTGCACTTGCTGTAGTCATTTATTTTATCCTTTTTTTTAAAGAGAAAAAAGAAGTTGCCCCTAGTTAATGTATAGCTGCAATAAAAGATGGAATTTTTAGATAATCCTATATTTTGAATGTTTACCTTTTAATTTGAAACTCATGCAAAGAATTGCCATGCTCGGTTCAGGTTTTATCGGAAGATTTTATGCCGATGCCCTTCAAGGATACCGATCCAAAGACAAAGTAGTTAGTATTTACTCACGCAGAGAGGAGTCAGCCAAAAAATTTGCTGATGATTATCAGTGTGCGCATTGGACTACCCAAATGGAAGAAGCCATTGCTCATCCCGATGTAGACATTGTGTGTATTGCCCTACCCAATAATTTACACGAAGCGGCGGTGATGCTTTGTTGCAAACACAAAAAAGCGGTGATGACCACCAAGCCCTTGGGCCGCAATGCAGCAGAAGCCAAACGCATGTTATTGGCTGTAGAAGAAGCTGGCATTTTTAATGGTTATTTAGAAGACCTAGTATATACGCCAAAATTCATCAAAGCTTCTGCCAGTGTTAGAGAAGGTGCATTGGGTAGAATTCTTTGGGCCAAGTCCAGAGAAACCCATCCTGGCCCGCACAGTGAATGGTTCTGGGATATTGAACAAGCTGGAGGTGGTTGTATTCTTGACCTAGGTTGTCATTGCGTAGAAATTACTAGAAGCTATATTGGCAAAGACATTAAACCAGTAGAAGTGATGTGCTGGGCCGATACCCAAGTAAAACCCATTGACGCGGAAGACCATGCCATTGGACTGGTGAAATATGAAAACGGTGCCATTGGACAGTTTGAAGTAAGCTGGACTTTTAGGGGTGGTTTGGATTTGCGCGATGAAGTTATGGGGTCTGAAGGAACTATTTGGATCAATAGTTTCTTACGTACCGGATTTGATATGTTTACTACTGGCAAGGGAGGAGATTATATTGCTGAAAAAGCAGAAAGCAATACGGGTTGGTTATTCCCTGTGGGCGATGAACTAAATGAACTTGGGTATAACCATATGTTTATGGACATGTTTAACGCCAAAGAAAAAGGCGTAGATCCAAAAGAAACTTTCTACGATGGTTATGTGGTCAACGCCATATTGGATGCAGCTTATAAATCAGCTAAGACCAAACTTTGGGAACCCGTTGATCTTGAAATCTGGCGTGGTCAAACCGGCTTGAGTAAAGAAAGTCATTTGGTAGAACACGATGCAGAACACTGGCTTATCAAAGAAGAGATGACCCATTTTGGCGCCAAAAAACTCATTCTCAAAAACAAAGCCACCGGAAAAATCACCGATCAAATCATTGAATAAAAATTCACACATGTTAACCCAAAACTTATTTGTACACCATGTTTATTTTTGGCTAGAGCACAGCAATAGCGTGGAAGAAAAAGCAGCATTATTAGAAGGGCTAAAGAAGCTGAGTAAAGTGCCTACCATTAAACAGTTTCATATTGGAACAGCTGCCCCAACTAATAGAGAGGTAATTGATACCAGCTATGCCCTTTCTTGGTTAGCTATTTTTGAGAATGCTGCTGACCAAGACGCTTATCAGGTTGACCCTATTCATTTAGAATTTGTAGATACTTGCAAACATCTTTGGAAAAAAGTAGTGGTATATGACAGCTTAGGAGCTTATTAAAAAGTTGCAAATAAAAAAGCCTTCCCGTTCAAAACATCGGGAAGGCTTTTTCTTGTCAAATAGAATTATTTATTCCAATTAAATGTTGCCGATTGCACTTGACTAGAATTAGTTCCAATATGCACCAAAAACTGACCTGGTTCCCAATTCTTTTTCAAATCGCTATTATAGAAGGATAGTTCTTCTGTACTAATCTCAAATTTGATTTCTTTGGTCTCTCCAGGTTGCAAAGTAATTTTTTGAAAACCCTTCAAATCTTTAACAGACCTTGCTACAGAAGCCACTGGATCACTGATATACATTTGAACCACTTCTTCTCCCGCATATTTTCCTGTATTCTGAATCATAACTGAAGCCATTAATTTCTCTGGTCCCTTTAATTGGGTTTTACTCAACTTAACAGGACTATAGGCAAAACTGGTATAACTCAAACCATATCCAAAAGGATAGAGTGGATCATTGGACTCATCCAAATAATTGGATTTGAATTTAGGAAATCCAGTACCATCGTATGGCCTACCCGTATTTTTATGGTTATAATAAATAGGAATTTGCCCTACTGATCTTGGAAAAGTAGCGGTGATCTTTCCTGAAGGATTATACTTGCCCAATATTACATCAGCAATGGCATTACCTGCTTCTGTTCCCGGAGCCCAAGCTTCTAGAATAGCAGTAGCTTGTTTGCTCTCATTGACCAAGGTTAGTGGTCTTCCATTGATCAAAACCAACACAATGGGCTTACCCGTTTTAGCCAATGCATCCAATAGTTTTTGCTGACTTTCTGGCAATCCAATATCGGCCCTACTAGAAGACTCTCCAGACATATCTGCGGCTTCTCCCATTACTGCTACAATAACATCAGATTGACTAGCAATATCTACTGCTTCCTTGATTAATTGCTCAGGTGATTTTGCATCTATATCAATTTCAGTTCCAAATACATTTACCCTTTTGGCAAATACTGTGTCGTCAGAAATATTAGCGCCCTTGGCATAGCGAATGCTTACTTGATTACCCAACGCATTGGTTAATCCTTCTTTAACTGACACAGATTTTGTCCAATCACCAGCAACCACCCAGGTACCCAACATATTGCGTTTGTTATCGGCCAAGGGCCCAACCAAAGCAATACTGCCTTGCGATTTCAATGGCAATAGCTGCTGTTCATTTTTCAATAGCACCATACTATGCGCCGCCATTTTTCTAGCAGCAGCTCTATTTTCTTGAACCAAGATATCTTTAGCGGGTCTGGCTTCATCTATATACTTATAAGGGTCATCAAACAAACCCAATTTGTATTTGGCTTCTAAGATGCGTAAACAAGCTTGATCAATAGCAGCAAGCGAAACTTTACCTTCTTTTAAAGACTTACCCAAGGTGGTGAGTAATCCCTCTCCTACCATATCCATATCTAAGCCAGCATTGAGGGCCAATGCTGAAACAGTTTGTAGATCTCCCATACCATGTGCCGTCATTTCATTGAGCGAGGTATAATCTGATACTACAAACCCTTTAAAGCCCCACTGCTTGCGCAACAAATCTGTTAATAGCCATTTGTTACCTGTTGCTGGTACGCCGTCAATTTCATTAAAAGAGCTCATGATACTACCTGCACCTGCATCAATTGCAGCTTTATATGGAGGCAAGTAATATTCATACATTTTAATCTTGCTCATGTCTACGGTATTGTATTCTCTACCTGCTTCTGAACCACCGTATAGGGCAAAATGTTTTACACAAGCCATCATGGTATGGCTTAAACTTAAGTCCTTACCCTGATAACCCTGTACCACGGCTTTGGCAATCAAACCTCCTAAATATGGATCTTCACCTGAGCCTTCTGAAATCCTACCCCAGCGGGCATCACGAGCAATATCTACCATGGGAGAAAATGCCCAATTCAATCCATCGGCAGTTGCTTCCTTGGCTGCAACAACAGAAGATGCCTTAATTAAATCAAGATCCCATGAAGCAGACATCCCCAATGGGATGGGGAAAATGGTTTTATGCCCGTGAATCACGTCTAAGCCAAAAATCAAAGGAATATGCAAACGAGAACCTTTTACAGCTAGGTCCTGTGCTTTACGTACTTTCTCCGGTGAATAAATCCCAAACAGACCACCTACTTGTCCTTTCTTAATTTTGGATTCCACATCTGCACTAACCACTGCTCCTGTTAACATTCCTCCCCCAGGCGTAACCAAATTCAACTGACCAATTTTTTCTTCTAAGGTCATTTTGGCCAACAAGTTTTTGGCCTTTGCATCATAAGCATTTTGTGCCATACCCAATTGGGTTATAAGCAACAAACAAATTAACTGGATAAAATTTTTCATATCAAATCATTAAAAAAAAGGTGGACGATTGTCCACCTAAAGGTATTATTTTAAAAGCTTTTGTAAGTTATTATAACTGGTGGTGATATTCTCTAAAGGATTAGGAGCTCCATCTTGTTCAATAAAGAAATACTTCATTCCGGAATCCGCAGCGTGGTCAAAAATGGGTTTGAAATCAAAATGACCTTTCCCAAATTCTAAGACCTTTTCATTTTTTTCATCCAAGTCTTTTACATGCCATAAATGGAATCTGCCCTTATTGGCTTTAAACAAATCAACAGGATTTTTTCCAGCCTTCATAGCCCAAGCCAAATCCAATTCCATTTTCACCAAGTCCTTATCTGTTTCTTTCAACATGAGGTCATAAGGCACCACTCCGTCCACTGCCCTAAATTCTGCATCATGGTTATGATAGGCAAATAATAAACCCGCTTTTTTAGCGGCTACTGCTGTTTTATTCAACACTTCAATAGACGCTTTTACCTCATCCAATGTACCTATGGGTGTATTGGCACAAACCAAATAAGTAACTCCTCCCTCAGCTGCTTGATCAACCAATTCTTGGTAATTGTCTTTTAGGTTTTTCATGGGTGGAATGACCATGGGTTTTCCATCTGCACCAGTTGGCATTTTGGAACCAGGAGGTAATTTAAAGGGAGCACCCAATACATGGTGAGACCTCCAGGTCAAACCTAAATCCTTTAATAACTGGGCAAATTCCTTGGGGCTCCTGCCATAATAACCACCAAGCCTACTAAATGCAGACTCAATTTCACGATACCCAATATCATGGATTTTTTTAAGTGTTCCGGGAACATCTTGTTCTATCACATTAAAAAAAGTGAATAGCTGTAAGCCTGGAGCAGGAAATTTTCCCGCGGTAAACAGTTCAGCCGCAACTGATTTGTTCAACAACAAAGAACCAAGGGCCAAGGCAGAACCCTGTTGAAGAAAATTTCTTCTAGTTTGCATAGCAATCGTTTTTCTAACTCAATAAATGAGCTAGTAGTGATGAATTGTTTGTGTTGTTCTGACACAATGATACTTATTTTTGAAGGGATTCTGAAATTATTAGCCAGGATTTTACCTTATTTTCGTTTATAGTATGCAAGTACCCAATCAGCTATCTGCTTTTATTCATGAGGGGGAGAAATGGTTCCTTCCCGCTGTTTCACTGGATTGTGTCATCTTGGGTTTTCATGATAACCAATTAAAAGTCTTGTCATTGAAACTCAAACACAGTGGTGTTTGGGCCTTACCCGGTGGATTTATTTTAAAAGAGGAGGATACTGAAACCGCTGCTGCCAGGGTACTCAAAGAAAGAACGGGACTTCAAGATATTTTTCTACAGCAATTTCATGTATTTGGTGCACCCAATAGATCAGACGGAAGTATTCACCGAAAGGGCTTGCTAAAATCTGGCATTGAACCCAGTCCTGACAACTGGTTGTTTCAGCGCTTTATTAGTATTGGCTATTATGCATTGGTTGATTTTGCACACGTAACTCCCTTTCCAGACGAAAATTCCACGGAATGTGTTTGGAAAGACATTCATGAAATTGGCAGCTTGATGATGGATCATAATGAGATTCTCAACAAGGCATTAGAAACGGTGAGACTTCAATTAAACCACCAACCTATTGGTTATAATTTGTTGCCCCAAAAATTCACCATGCCTGAATTGCAAACACTTTATGAAACCATCCTTGACAAGCAACTTGATAGGAGAAATTTTCACAGAAAGATGAATGCATTTGGCATTTTGAAAAGACTAAAAGAAACCAGAAAAGGAGGGGCACACAGAGCTCCTTTTCTATATTCATTTGACATGCGTAAATACCAAAAAGCCCTTAAGCAAGGCTTAAACGGTGGATGGTAATCAATTGATATGACACAACCCATTAAAGCCATTATATTTGATTTAGACGGTGTTATCATTGATAGCAATCCAGCTATTGTTGCATTTTGGAGCCATTGGGCCAATCAGTTTGGTTTTGATCTAACACAAGACATGATTCTGCAATGGGTCTATGGTAGAAAAGTAACAGCTACTATTGAAGGCTTATTTTCATTTACCAATCAGGAGCAACAAAATACCATTAAAGAAGCGGGGTATGCATTTGACGCTGCTATGCATCCAACTGGCATTGAAGGTGTGCAGGATTTTGTACAAGCATTGAAAGCATTGGATTTTCCAAGAGGTGTTGCCACTAGTTCGCATAAAGAAAGAATGGAACAAATGCTAGAGAGAATTGGACTACCAAATCATTTTGAATACAGCATTACTGCGCACGATGTACAAAAGGGAAAACCTGATCCAGAACCCTATTTAAAAATGGCTGAAAAATTGAATTTTGTTCCAAGTGAATGTTTGGTATTTGAAGACGCTATTTCTGGCGTACAATCTGCTATTGCTGCTGGAATGACCTGTATTGGCATTGGCAACCAACTAACTGCTAAAAGCTTAATAGATGTAGGCGCCAAAGAAGTCATAGAAAATTTCAGATCATTGACCATTCAAGAAAAAATCATGAAAACCAGCAATGGTTTCAGCTATCAATTACTACCCTAATTAGTATTGTTTCATTTTTTCTCTAGCCCATTTTAAAACAATGTCTAGTTGCTCTTCTCTGGTTAAACTACTATTATCTAATTCAATAGCATCAGCGGCTTTACGCAAAGGACTAAATTCCCGATTACTATCGGTATAATCTCTCATTTCTAAATTTGTCTTTACTTCTTCTATGCTAATACTGGGATTTTTAGCATACAATTCTTTGAACCTTCTTTCTACCCTAACTGCTGGATCAGCAGTAACAAAAATTTTCAATTCTGCTTGAGGGAATACGGTGGTGCCAATATCTCTCCCATCCATGACAATTCCTTTTTTCACACCCATTAGTTGTTGTTGGGCAACACCAAATTCGCGCACTTCTTTTACGGCGGCCACTTCACTCACGTGTTCACTGACCAACATGTCTCTTATCAATGCTTCTACATTTTCATCATTCAAAAACATATCAGAATTTCCAGTAAGTGGATTGTATTGAAAGTCAAGTGTAATCTCTTTCAGTGCATCTATTACTGCGCTATGGTTATTCCAATCAGTATGGTTGCGCAAAAAATACAGGGTAATAGCCCGATACATGGCACCAGAATCAATGAATACATAATTCAGTTCTGCTGCTAATTGTCTAGCCAATGTGCTTTTCCCACAGGAAGAGAATCCGTCAAGTGTAATAATGATTGGTTGCATGGACTGCAAATTTGCAACAATTAGCCCGTAATCCAAACAAAACTGCCCCGGAATACACCGAGGCTGTCTCTATTCTTTTAACTGCATTAAGGCATTACTACGGTGTCAATCACATGAATCACACCATTACTTTGGTATACATTCTTGATGGTAACCATTGACATACCACCTTTTTCATCAGTTAACATTAATTTGTTACCCTTCATAGTTGCTTTTAATGTGCCGCCTTGCAAAGTGGTCAAACTTGCAGAACCATTTCCTTCTTTGATTTTAGCTGCAATGGCTGCAGCATCAAATTTTCCAGCCACAACATGGTAGGTCAAGATCTTGGTCAGGGTTGCTTTGTTTTCAGGCTTTACAAGGGTCTCTACTGTTCCTGCAGGTAATTTGCCAAATGCTGCATTGGTTGGCGCAAACACGGTAAAAGGACCCACTCCGCTCAAGGCATCCACCAAACCAGCAGCTTTAACTGCTGCCACCAACGTAGTATGGTCTTTGCTGTTAACGGCATTTTCAATAATGTTTTTGTTGGGATACATAGCTGCGCCACCTACTTCTACTGATTGTGCTGTTGCTGCTTGTAAGAAAAGGGCGCATACAAATGCTAGTGCAATTTTTTTCATGGTTTGTTTTTTAGTTTGCATCATTTACGCAAACTGAAAAACTTTGGATTGCACTATTGAAAAAAATATTTTACAACTGTGTAAATAGATTGGGATAATCTGAAATCACGCCATGGACACCCATCTTTTTCAAGGATCTAATAGTAGCCAAATCATTCACGGTCCATGGTATGATTTGAATCCCAGCATCCCTACATTGTTTCACTAATAATGCTGTTACCAATTCATGTGCAGGACTATAGATACTGGGAATAAACCCCAGGTCTTTTAGTTGTAAGGCAAAGGGCTTTTTATCAAAATCCTCAATCAACAAAGCAGTTTTAATGGTAGCATCTTTTTGGTGTAGGTATTGCAAAGTTCTTATGTCAAAAGATTGAATAATAACTTTTGATCCCATATTTTTGGATGCTATCACCTGCATCAATAAGTCTACAAATTTCTCGGGTTTGGGATGATATAGATCATCTGTTTTTGAGGTGGTTTTTGTTTCAATATTAAATTGAGGAATGGGTTTGGCTGTTTGTTTGCAATAAGCCATCACCGAATCAAATACCTGAGACAAAAGGGGTTTTACAGCAGCCAGTTTAACTTGTTGTGGAAACCTTGGATGTGGTTTTAATCCAACATCATACTTGATTATTTGAGCATAATCCAGCTGGTACATATTGAAGGATTTTTCCTGTGCTACTTCAATAGGCTTGCCATTTGGTTGCAAACTAATTTCATGATTAAAAAATGGCTCATGACTTAAGAACACTTGATCATCCTTAGAAATACTGGCGTCCATTTCCAAAGTTGTTACCCCAAGGTCAATGGCTTTATACATGGCTGCTATTGTATTCTCTGGCATCAAACCCCTACATCCTCTATGACCTTGCTTGTCAAAAGCTGTTTCACTAAATTGACTGCTATGGGGCACTTTACTATTCATACAAGCAACACTTAACAATAGGAATATAAACGCAAACTTTTTCATCAATCATTGATTTGAGGTGATTGTTTCTTCATTTCTTCAGCCACAATAATAGCGGCTAAATCACCTTTCTCTAATTCTTCAATAATATTATGAAAGCTTTTCTTATTTCTATTTTGACTCATTTTAAAAACATGCTGCAAATCCGTAATTTCTATTTCAATTGCCACAATGGCTTTCATATTTGACTGCATATATTCATCCGTCTGATTTTTTACCTGTGATGGTGAATCTGGGTCTTTTTCAAAATGAGCCGTTAGGTTTGACAGTAATTCAAACAATTCAGCATCAGATAAGAATCTTAATACCCCTTTTGCATGAACAGCTTGGTAATTCCAAGTACTACCCCGTTGGTCATGGTCATACCAGCTAGAACTCACATAGGCATTGGCTCCTTGAAACACCACCAATACATTGGGATTGTTTTCAAATGCTATATGATGATCTTGCTTGCGCATGATATGTGCCTGAAGAAAGCATTTTCCATCCCTTTCCACAATTAAAACAGGCACATGGGTTGCCACAGGAAAATTATTGTTATCTATTCCGCAGATGGTTACAAATGGATGTGCTTTCATAAAAGTCATCACTTCCCCATCTTCTGAAGCTTTGAAATAAGGAATATTATACATAGACACAAGTTAGTAATAAAAAACTCCATTCATTTTATTGAATGGAGTTTCAAAAATAAAGTCTGTGTTAATTATTCAGTCACCGCAATCATTTCTGTCTTGGGCATATTGGCATTACGCATGGCAATATTTCTAACAGCTGCAGCAGTAAAATCGCGGAACGCTTTTTTGGTTAGCTCTTCCGAACCCGCCATAGCTGGAACGCCTGCATCTCCCCCTTCTCTAATGGATTGAATCAAAGGAATTTGGCCTAAGAAAGCCAGGTCATATTCCTCTGCCAAACGCTTACCACCCTCTTTCCCAAATAAATAATATTTGTTATCCGGCAGTTCAGCTGGTGTGAAATAAGCCATATTTTCAACCAACCCAATAATGGGTACATTAATCTGTGCTTGACCAAACATGGCAATACCTTTTTTAGCATCGGCCAAAGCCACGTTCTGCGGCGTTGTTACAATCACCACTCCTGTTACTGGAACGGTTTGCATCAGGGTTAAATGAATATCACCCGTGCCTGGAGGCATATCAATGACTAGATAGTCTAATTCACCCCAATCTACATCGGTCACAAATTGACGAATGGCAGAACTAGCCATGGGACCTCTCCATACCACGGCATTCTTTTCATCTACCAATAAGCCAATACTCATTAAACTAATTCCATGCTTGTTCAAAGGAATAATCATGCCCTTGCCGTCTTTTTCCTTCATCAGGGGTCTTTCTCCCCTTACACCAAACATGATGGGCACGCTTGGTCCATAAATATCCGCGTCCATTAGACCTACGGTTGCACCACCCTCTGCCAAAGCCAGGGCCAAATTGGCAGAAACGGTACTTTTACCAACCCCTCCTTTACCACTCACAACGGCTATAATATTCTTTACCCCACCCAAAACTTCCTTATTATCCTTGCGGATAGTAGAGGTATTTGAGGTGAAATTCACGGTAATTTGGGCTTCTTTATTCACCAGGAATTTGATGGCGTTTTCGCTTGCGGTACGCATCATATCCTTCATGGGACAGGCCGGTGTGGTCAAAATAATGGTGAAACTCACTTTATTTCCATCAATGGCTATATCCTTGATCATGTTCAATGTAACCAGATCCTTGCCCAAATCGGGCTCCTGCACATTACTCAATGCCTGTAAAATGGCTGCTTCTGTCATCACGAAAGTTTTTGTTAAAAAAGGAATTTAGGCGCAAAGTTAACAGATGGCGGCCTTACTTTGTTGCAAATCCTATTGTTTAAATAAAGAACAAAGTGATTCCCCAATAGTAAAAAACGCTTTGTATTTTTGACACGATGAAGAAACTGCTACCCTTTTTCACCTTATTGCTGCTTACCCTGCTTGTCACCAACGTACAAGCACAGGAAACTACGGAAGGCAATCCTTATAGGGACTCTGTGGTTCAATTCAATGGGGTGGTTATGACTGCGGATAGCCTAAGGGGGATAGCATCGGCCAGTATTATTGTTGAGGGTAAAGGAAGGGGTACCATTACCAGTCCAGACGGAGTATTCTCTATAGCCGTTTTAAAAGGCGATAAAATCACTTTTTCTTGTATTGGTTTTAAGAATTATACCATCAGCATTCCCAAAAATCTAAACGGCAACCAATATACCTGGATTCAATTACTAGTAACCGATACCGTTTACTTACCAGCTACCATTCTAAAACCCAGACCTACAAGGGAGCAATTTGAAAGGGATTTTGTAAACAATCGAGTTCCTGATGATCTCTATGAGATAGCCAGAAAAAATGTTGACGAGTCTCAAAGAAGGGTGTTGTTATCTAGCCTGCCGGCCGATGGTAGAGAAGCCATCAACTTTCAAATGCGCCAACAAGCCAATAAATACTATTATAACGGCCAAGTACCTCCTATGAATATCCTGAATCCTGCCGCATGGGCGGACTTTATCAAGGCTTGGAAAAGGGGTGATTTCAAGAGTAAGAAATAGCTTTAACTTAGCACAACACAATCATTTTTATGGAGCAACAGCATATTAGCGTCATTGGCGCTGGAACCATGGGTAATGGCATTGCACACGTATTTGCACAACAAGGTTTTAAAGTATCCTTGGTAGACGTAAATAGGCCACAGTTAGAAAAAGCACTCCAAACCATCAGTAAAAATTTGGACCGCCAAATAGCTAAAGCAGCCATTACAGAAGCAGACAAGGCAGCTACTCTAGCCAATTTGACCATCCATGAAACCATAGAAGCCGGAGTTGCAAATGCCCAATTGGTGGTAGAAGCTGCAACTGAAAACGAAGCGCTAAAATTGAAAATTTTTCAACAATTAGATGCTTATGCTCCTACAGGTTGTATTCTAGCAAGCAATACTTCATCTATATCCATTACTAAAATTGCAGCTGCTACCAACAGACCCAATCTGGTGATTGGCATGCATTTTATGAACCCAGTTCCAGTAATGAAATTGGTAGAAATCATCAATGGCTATGCTACTGATGCTGCAGTAACCGACCAAATTGTAGCGTTGAGCAAATCCTTGGGTAAAGTACCATGTGTGGTAAATGATTTTCCGGGATTTATTGCCAATAAGATTTTGATGCCCATGATCAATGAAGCCATCTATTCTTTGTACGAGGGTATTGCAGGCGTTGAATCAATTGATACCATTATGAAACTGGGTATGGCTCACCCCATGGGGCCCTTACAATTGGCCGATTTTATTGGACTGGATGTTTGCTTAAGTATTTTAAATACGCTGTACCATGGTTATGGTAATCCCAAATATGCTCCCTGCCCATTATTAGTGAATATGGTGGCTGCGGGCAAATTAGGGGTAAAAACTGGAGAAGGATTTTACCAACATATTGCTGGTAGCAAAGACTTGATTGTTAGTCCAAGATTCAAACAATAACATGTTCCTTTTATCTAAGATCTTCTTTTTGTTTCTGGCACCATTTGTCTGGTTAATGATTTTATTGGCCTGGTATTTTATTGCCAAAAAACCCAGTAACAAAAGAAGGATCAAAATTGCGGCTTTTAGCATTGCCATAGTTTTTAGCAACCCATTTATCTATCACAACTTTGTTTTGTGGTACCAAGCTAAACCGGTTGAACTAACCAAGCAACAGCAATTTCAGGTAGGGATTTTATTAGGAGGTTTTTCCACCTATGACAAACACAATAAGGGCTTTTTTAGTGAATATTCAGATAGATTTATTGAAACAGTTCAATTATATCACCAAGGTATTATTAAAAAAATATTAGTTACTGGGGGAATAGCAAGTTTTGTAAATCAACCTCCAGAAAGTTTTTTTATAAATCAGGAATTAATAAAAAATGGGGTTTCCTGTTCTGATATTATTTTAGAAAGTAAATCAAAAAATACATATGAAAATGCCATTTATAGTAAGGAAATTTTGGATAGTATGCAACTTAAAGGACCTCATGTTTTAATCACTTCTGCCTTTCATATGCCTAGGGCCATCCGACTCTATCAAAGGGCCGGATTGTTGGTACAACCCTACCCCTGCAATTATTTTGAAATTGACGATAATAGGCGAATATTGGAAGATATATTTCCAAACATTACACTTCTTGAAAACTGGAAATACACCATCAAAGAAATAGCGGGCACATTTATCTATCAATTGGCAGGAAAGGCTTAATTAGACAAGAGGTTTTACGTCTACATGGTGCAGGTCATTGAGCTTGAACAACACTTCATCCAATCTGGCTTTGGGTATGCCAACACGCAACAAACAAAATAATTGTTGCTCCTGCCCCAGTACGGTACAACCAAATTGTTTGCAGATGGTCATCACCTCATTTAAATGCGTGTAATTACACTGCAACTCGTAATTAATTTCAATGGCTTTTTCTACAATGGGCACTAATTGTAATGCCATTACAGTGGCCGTTTTATAGGCATTGATTAGACCTGGCACACCCAATAAAGTGCCACCAAAATAACGTACCACAATCACAGCCGTATTGGTCAATTGTTTGCTATCAATTTGACCAAGTATGGGTCTTCCGGCAGAACCACTAGGTTCTCCATCGTCACTGACCCTAAAATTATTCCCATCTAATCCCAATCTGTATGCAAAACAATGATGTACCGCTTTGGGATGCTCTTTTTTGAGTAATTGCAAACAGGATTTAAATTCTTCAGCGTTCTGAATGGGATAGGCATAGGCAATAAACTTACTTCCCCGGTCTTTGAACTCGGCAAATGCAGTTTTTTCTATGGTCTGATAAACGTCTGCCATCTTTAAGATTTGTTCCCGAATGCTATGAGATAAATGGCTAGTAGTGACAAAGCCACACCCAACCAATTGATCTTACTCAAACGTTCTTTAAAAAGTAGCCAAGCTACAACAGAACTAAATAAGACAATACCCATATTGTTCACAGGAAAACTGGCACTACTTTCCCAAGGACTATTTTTTAAAAACCGGACCAAGCACCAAATTGAAAAATAATTGGGGATCCCAATCAAAATACCTGCTATCAAGTGTTTCCAAGCAAATTGCAATTGCTTGCTAGCATATTGAAATAGCAAAATACAAGTTCCAATGCTTGCCGCTGAGAAAAATCCCGAGATCAAATAAGCATTATAATTCTCATCCGTCACATAGGTTTGTTGCACATGGTTAATTAGCGCATCTAATAAACCACTCCCAAAAAACAAGATCACTGGCAAAAAATAAGCCCATTTTTGAACTGGTTTTTTATCCGCCCCACCACCCTGCTTTTCAGGATAACAGGTTAAAGCCACTGCTAACAATGCCAGCACCACCCCAACCAATTTCCATCCTGTAACGCTTTCTTGGTATAAGTAAACAGACAAAATAACCGGAATAATCAAAGACAGTTTATTGGCCACCGAAGCTACCGCAACACTCATTTTCTGAGCTGTCAATCCAACCACATTAAATATGGATATAAACATCAATCCCATTAAACAAGCCCATTTAAACCAAGGGGTTTGGATGGTATTTCCATCAATTGGAAAAGCGCCATTGACAATAGAACCTGTAATCACACAAGTGATATAATTAAAAACAATGGCCTGAAAAATGGAAACACCATGCCGCTCACAATATTTGAAAGAGAGGGTTAGATAACTGGTTAGTACAATGCTTCCTAATAAATAAATCATAGCCTATTTTAAACTTGAACACTTGGATGAAAATAATGGATGCTATCTGTTTGTATTTGTTCTGAATGAAAACGTTCTGCCTGTTTCAAAACAGGTGCATCCAATCCTGCTTCAATACTTAACTGCTCATTACAAATCACCCTTGCTTCATCCCAAAGTCCTTTGTCAATAAACGTTTGCAATAAAGCAGCTCCACCTTCTACTATTATACTTTGAATTCCCATTTGATACGAAGCTGTCAAAATTTGTTCAATGGTATCTTTCTCAGCATCTATAAGAACATGATCCAGATTGGGTGCTGTATCATTTTTAACTTGATTCCAAACAATGGTTCTTAAACTTCCATCCAACAAATGCAACTGTGATGGCAAACTCAACTCCCTGTCTATGACCATTCTAATGGGAGCCCTCCCCTTCCAATAACGATTGTCCAGTCTAGGGTTGTCTTTTAGAGCCGTATTAAAACCAACCAGTATAGCAGCTTCTTCACTACGCCAACGATGCACCAACCGATTGGTCAATTCATTCGTAATCAATAATCGATCTTCTCCCTCCCCAGCAATTTTCCCATTAGCCGTTTGGGCCCATTTTAAAATAATAAAGGGTCTTTGATGTTGGTGAAAGCAGATAAACCGTTTGTTCAAAGTAAGTGCTGCTTGCTCTAAAACACCCACTACTACTTCTACACCTGCTTGTTTTAAGGCTTCTATGCCACTGCCTGCTACTTTTGGAAAAGGATCTTGACAGCCGATGACTACTTTAGGAATCCCATATTTGATAATCAACATGCTGCATGGTGGCGTTTTTCCAAAATGTGAACAGGGTTCTAAAGACACATACAAAGTAGACTGACTAATATATGGCTGATCCTCCTGCTTAACAGCATTTAGACAATTCACTTCTGCATGGGCCTCTCCAAATACCTGGTGATAGCCTTCTCCAATAATCCTGTTTTCATACACCAGTACTGCTCCCACCATGGGGTTGGGCGCTACAGAACCTGCCCCTAAAAGGGCCAGATCCAAACACCGCTGCATATATGTTTCGTGTAAATTCATCATCGGGAACCTGCAAAAATAACCAAATGGTGCTAACATTGCAGCATGAGCATTGAATTAGCCTATCGCCAACTGGCCAATAACCTACAAAGCCTCTATGACCAACGGGAAGCCAATGCTATTGCCAATCTGGTGATGGAGAAAATTACTGGGCTAAATAGAGTAGATAGATTAATGGTGCACCAACGCAGTCTTACGGAACAAGAAGCGGATCAATTGGCAATTAAAAGCCAGTTATTATTGACAGGCCAACCCGTTCAATATGTGTTGGAAGAAGCATGGTTTGCCCACATGGCTTTTTATGTAAATCCATCTGTTTTAATCCCAAGACCAGAAACAGAAGAATTGGTAGAATGGATTAGGGTAGAAAATGGCAATATCATGGGTTTGCGCGTGCTTGACATTGGAACTGGATCTGGTTGTATTCCTATTGCTCTAAAAAAACAAATGCCAGGCGCTTCTATTATGTCTTTAGACAAAAGCAAGGAAGCCATTGAAGTGGCTGCTAAAAATGCTTTGACTTTAACCGCAGTAATAGAATTAAAAGTCCTAGATTTTTTGGACCAAGCGCAATGGGATCAGTTAGGTGAATTAGACCTGATAGTGAGCAATCCCCCCTATATTATGCTGTCAGAAAAAACAAGCATGGAATCACATGTATTGGACCATGAACCACCAATGGCTTTATTTGTACCCAACGAAGACCCCTTGTTGTTTTATAGAAATATTGCCCAATTTGGACAAACACATTTGAGTACCAACGGTACCGTTTACTTAGAAATCAATCAAGCACTGGGAAAAGAAGTATGTGAACTTTTTGAAAGCATGGGTTATTACACAGAACTCAAACAAGACTTGCAGGGAAAAGACAGGATGGTAAAAGCCCAATTATTAGATAACTAATACAGCCATTAAATTATTTAATTCCATTATTGTCTACGGCCATTACAGGTGTGGCACCAAGTCTTTTAATCACTTGCATAATCTTGATAGAAGTACCCAAATGAGACGTACTATCTCCATTGATAACCACAGAAGGCTTCTCTGTTTCTTTTGCCAAGAACAATTTCAATTCCGGTTCTAATGCCTCAAATGCAATTTGTTTGGAGCCCAAGAAAATTTGTTGGTCTTTGTCTACCGTAATTACAACGGTTTGTTTGGCCTTGGTATCGGCCTTGGCCTTAGGATTAGAAACCTTGATGACATTAGGATTGGCTAGGGTAGAAACAATTAGAAAGAACAATAGCAGGATGAACAAAATATCGTTCAAAGCACCTGTATGCACTTCCGGATGAGTTCTAAGACGTTTGCGAATATTCATTTTCGGTTGGTTTCCCCTAGTGGGTTGGCTCTTGAAGAATGTCTATAAATTCGGCACTTGCCATTTCCATTTTATTGGCCGTTTTGTCAATTTGTGTGCTCAAGAAATTATGACCTACATAGGCAATCAAACCAATGATCAAACCTGTTGCAGAAGTAATCATCTTGGTATAAATGCCTCCGGCGATGGTATTCAAGGTATATTCTCCTGTAGACGCAATACCATAAAACAACTGCACCATACCAATAATGGTACCTAAAAATCCAAACATAGGAGCAATCCCTGCAATCAGAGAAAGAATAGATAAATTTCTTTCCATCTGATACATTTCTAATTTGCCCACATTCTCCATGCTCTTTTCAATGGCATCAATAGGTTTGCCAATTCTTTGAACCCCTTTGTCAATCATTCTGGCTACGGGGTTATTGGTATTCTTGGTCAAACTTCTAGCGGCACTGATATTGCCTGTAACAATATTGTCTCTAATGATGCGCATAAAATTTTCATCAATTCTAGATGCTTTGCGAATGGCAATCAAGCGCTCTACAAACACAAAAATGGCAGCTGCCAATAACAAATACAAAGGATACATGATGAATCCGCCTTTTTCCAAAAGCGACCACATAGAAATCTTTTCCGGAGCAGCAACTGCAGCAGCGGCTTTTTGCAAACTGTCTATTTGTAAGAGATGGTACATCCCGATTGATTTAAGGTGAATCTAAAATTAACCTGAATTACAAAAGAACAACCCTGCTGTGAATAAAAAGGTTTTGCACGCCTTTTTTAGGAAAGCTTTTGCACATCACAAAAATGCACCATACGGCAGTCTATGCTATATGGTGCACCTGACTAGACCTATTTGGTCAATTATTTATCTTTATCCGTATTCATTTTCACCATGCCCATGATTTGGCGCATGGTATTTTGCATGCCTTCCGGACTTCCATCTAAAAAGAGCATATTGCCCTTGCCTAGTTCAGCAAAATTCTTAATGGCTTCTGTCCACATGCTAAACAAGATCACATTGGTATCTAAGTTGGCTTGCTTCATTTGTTCAGCAGCCTGCGTCATACCTTTGGCCACTTCTTCCCGGAACAAAGCCACACCCTGACCACGCAAACGAGCAGCTTCTCTCTCCGCCGTTGCAGCAATTTTAATGGCATTACCTTCTGCTTCAGCCGCTTTGGTTTTGGTAATCAATAAGGCTTGACCTTCATTTTCAGCCGCCGCTTTTAAGTTATTAGAAGCAACCACCCTACTCATACTTTCCATGATGGCTTGGTCAAATGTGATATCATTGATTTGCAAATCCTGCAAATGATAACCCCAGCTTTCAAGAGACTGGTCAATTTGCTCTTTTACAAACTCCACAATTTCTTTACGCTGCAACAAAATTTCAGCCTGCTTTTTAGTAGCCACAAAACCACGAATACTACCTTCTACCGTTCTAATCAAAGCCTGCATCAGGTCTTTGTCACTAATAAATTTAAAAGCCACATTTTTGATGGTTTCCTCATCCTGATTAATCACAGAATAGAGTAACATGCTTTTAAAATATACATTGGCCTGATCCAGTGTTACCGCTTGGAATTCTAATTCCACAGAACGGTTTTGAATACTAACCGTTTTAAAAACTTGTTCTAAGATGGGAACTTTAAAATTTAAACCTGGGCGTAATATGCGTCTATATTTTCCAAATAAAGTAATCACGGCAATGGTACCCTGATTCACAGTTACCAAACCAGTAAAAACAATAATGGCCAAAACCAGCACCCACCAAAAATTCAATAGGACACTCATATAAGTAATTTTTAGAAAGTTACAGAATTAAAAGATTAGTAGCCGCATTCTTTTAAATATTACAAAGAGGATCCTATTACCAATTGCCCCACCAGCGCCACCAACATTTCAACTGATTTTTCCATGTCTTTCACGCCTACCCATTCCTGTTTGCTATGAATGGCTTGCATGCCTGTAAACAAATTAGGACAGGGTAAACCCATAAAACTCAAACGGCTACCATCGGTTCCACCCCTAACTGGTTCCTTGATTACAGGAATACCCACTTGCTCATAGGCTTTGATGGCGTATTGTAAAATGTAGGGATGCTGATCCAACACTTCTTTCATATTACGATACTGTTCCACCACTTCAAATTCCAAGTTAGCACCAGGGTATTGTGCAACTATATTTTCTGCTAAGGCTTTTAACTTGTTTTCATGCACCAGCAATTGAGCCGTATCAAAATCACGAATCAAAAATTCCAAACTGGCTTTTTCAGCAAGACCATTTATTCCGTGTAAGTGCACAAAACCTTGTTTGCCAGCAGTAGCTTCTGGACACCATTCTTGTAGAGGCAATGCTTGCGCGATGGCTCCCGCAATACGCAAAGCATTCACCATTTTACCTTTTGCATATCCTGGATGAGCTATCACTCCATGAATGGTCATGGTGACTGCATCGGCACTAAACGTCTCGTCTTCAAGGGTTCCCAATTCTCCACCATCAAGGGTGAAAGCAAAATCAGCGCCTAGTTTTTGTAGGTCTAGTTTTGCCGTTCCCGCTCCCACTTCTTCATCTGGGGTAAATAAGATTTTAATGGTTCCGTGTTTTATTTCAGGATGGGTAACCAAATAATTGGCCATATCCATGATAATGGCAACACCGGCTTTATCATCAGCCCCCAATAAGGTTAAACCACTAGCGGTGATAATATCAGAGCCAATATGTTCTTTTAAATAGGGATATCTCTCTGTAGTCAAAACCTGGGTAGGATCATCTGGCAACACAATGGGAGCACCTTGATAATTTTTATGCAGTATGGGTTTAACATGGGTGCCACTACAATCAGGTGCTGTATCCACATGCGCACAAAAACAAACCACCGGCACAATAGCAGTTGTATTAGATGGTATGCTCGCATATACATAGCCCCATTGATCCGAATGGGCATCTGTTAAACCCATGGCCAATAATTCTGCAGCCAATAATTGGGATAAGTCTTTCTGTTTTTCCGTGCTGGGATGCGCATCTGCATGCGGATCGCTTTGCGTATCTATTTGTACATAACGTTGAAACCTATTGGACACGGTATATGAATAGTCTGGGAGCATTTGCTGATTTTCTTGCAAGATACCGTTGGCACTTGATCAATCGCAAAAAAAAGCCTCCGAAATTTCGGAGGCCAGAAAAGCATTATTGAAAATTTATGGCATGATAATCATGCTCTTGGCATCTATTTCTACTAATTCCAAATCAAAGATCAGGTCTTCACCTGCCAATGGATGGTTAGCATCTAAGATGACAACTTCATCTCTAACGTCTACAATCACTACAGGAAAATTCTGACCAGAGCCATTGCTCATATTCAGCTGCATTCCAACTTCAGGAACCATATCTGCAGGAAAACGATCTTTAGGAAATTCCATGATCATTTCTTCTTGCTTAGGACCATAAGCTTCCAAAACTGGAATCTGAATGGTTTTCTTTTCTCCTATGACCATTCCGGTAACACCAGCGTCAAAACCAGGAATCACCATACCACCACCTACTTCAAATTCTAGTGGTTCACGACCTTCAGAAGAATCAAAAGTAGTTCCATCAGTGAGCTTTCCGTGATAATGCACTTTTACAGTATCACCTTTTTTAACTTGTTGCATGTTTGAATTTTGTAATTGAACAATATGGAGCTCAGCTGGGTGCCTAGATACATCATTCACCGATTTCCGGGGCAAAAGTACAATCCAAAAACAAATAAGGCCAAGTATTTTTGGTTAACTTCCCATCCTAAAACAACCTGCATGAAGTTTTTTATAGCCATTATGGCGTGTTTTTCCTTTTTTTTGGCTGGCCAAGCGCAACTCATACAACCAGCAGCTTATCGCACTGAAGTCTATTTACCCTTACTCAAAGGAAAGCGGGTAGGTGTTTTTGCCAATCATACCGCTACCATTGGGAAAACCCATCTGGTTGATAGTTTACAAAAAAGGGGTGTGAATATTACCATTGCTTTTGGACCTGAACATGGTTTTAGAGGAACCGCAGACGCTGGTGAAAAAGTGGACAATTATATTGATGCAGCCACAGGCATTCCTGTGATTTCCTTGTATGGCAAAAAGCGCCGTCCTTCTGCAGAAGACCTGAAAAATGTAGACGTTTTGCTATTTGACATTCAAGACGTAGGTACGCGTTATTATACATTTATTTCTTCCTTACAAGAATATATGGAAGCGGCTTTTGAAAATAAAAAGCCCTTGATCTTACTTGACCGTCCCAATCCCAATGGATTTTTTATAGACGGTCCTGTGCTTGATACTGCTTACAAGAGCTTTATTGGTATGCAACCCATACCCATTGTATATGGGATGACCATGGCAGAATATGCCATGATGATTGCAGGTGAGAAATGGTTAACAGCCAAAGCCAATGAACAATATGATTATTATAGAACTGCCAAAAATTCAACAGACACGGCTTTCCATTTTCAAGTAATCAAATGTGCCAATTATACGCACAAATCCAAATACGAACTTCCCCTGAAACCCTCACCCAACCTGCCAGACATGGCATCTATCTATTGGTATGGCAGTACCTGTTTTTTTGAAGGAACCATTTTAAGTGAAGGACGTGGAACCGAGCATCCCTTTGCCATCTTTGGACACCCATCCTTGCCAAAAACATTAAAGCCTTTTACACCCATTAGTAGAGATGGCGCAAAGGAACCCAAATTAAAAGACCAATTGTGTTATGGATGGGACCTATCTGGAGACGCCAAAAAAGTATTACAAACCATGGGCGGAAAAGTGCAGGTAAAATATTTGCTAGAAGCTTATCAATTGTATCCTGACAAAGAAAAGTTTTTCCTAAAACCTGCTAGTGGCAAACCCACTGCTTATTTCTTTAATAAGCTAGCAGGTAATAGTGAATTAATGGCCCAAGTGATAGCGGGTAAATCTGAAGCTGAAATCCGAAAATCATGGGAGCCCAAGCTAGCTGCTTTTAAAGCCATCAGAAAAAAATACCTGCTTTATCCTGATTTTGAATAATAAGGAAGATAGAACAAGGATTATCTTCGCAGCATGAGTGCACAGCCAAGATCAATGAAAGACCTAAGAATTGTATTCATGGGTACCCCAGAATTTGCCGTTGCTTCTTTGGATGCATTGGTGGGTGCTGGATGCCAAATAGTTGGTGTTGTCACCGCACCTGACAAACCTGCTGGCAGGGGCATGAAACTGATGCAGAGTGATGTAAAAAAATACGCCGTTGAAAAAGGCTTGCATGTATTACAACCAGAGAAACTCAAAAATCCAGATTTTTTAGAGGAATTAAAAGGCCTGCGGGCCGATGTTCAAGTAGTTGTAGCGTTTAGGATGTTACCTGAACTGGTCTGGAATATGCCTCCCATGGGTACCATTAATTTACATGGATCCTTATTACCCGAATATAGAGGTGCTGCGCCCATACATTGGGCCGTGATTAATGGTGAAGCCCAAACAGGTGTTACTACTTTTAAATTACAGCACGCCATTGATACCGGTGATATTCTCTTACAAGAAAGTTTTCCAATTGGTCCAGATGAAACAACAGGCGATGTACACGACAGAATGAAAATAATTGGCGCTAACTTATTAGTTAAAACTATTGAGGGGCTTGCTGCTGGCAATATTCAAGAACAAGCACAAAGTTCATTGGCAGACCCAGCAGCTCTTAAACATGCGCCAAAACTCTTTACAGAAAACTGTCAAATCAATTGGAATAGACCTGTGGAGGATTTACACAATTTTATTAGAGGGCTCTCTCCTTTTCCTGGAGCATTGTCCAAATTAGATGGCAAAATCCTTAAAATCTATAGAAGTGCTAAAGAACAAAAATCACATGATCTAATCCCTGGCACAGTGATTACAGATGGAAAAACGGTTTTAAAATTTGCAGCTACCAACGGATTTATTCATGTTTTAGACCTTCAATTAGAAGGTAAAAAACGCATGTTGGTGGCCGATTTTTTAAGAGGATATAGACCAGAACAAGACCAATAATGAGGGATTCTATTCTTGACTAATTGGTCAATTGTTTTTTCAATTCGGCTTGATCTACCACCCCTTGTTTGCGCCAAACTTCTTTCCCGTTTTTATAAATCACAAATACAGGAAGGGCTTCTACTTGTTGAGATTTCATGACTTCTAAGTCATTTCCCCCATCCACTTTTACAAAGGAAAATTTCAAACTATTATCCGCCAATAATGCATTTAAAACAGGTTCCATTTTTTTGCAAGGAGGGCACCACTCAGCACCAAAATCTACCAATACCAAGGGGTCTTTGGTAGTTGCTGTAGCATAAGTATCCAAACTCATTTGAGGTATATTGGCATTGGCATCAACAGCTTTGCCACTCATTTTCCAAGCCGTTAAACCGCCCTGCATATTTAAGACTTCTTTGTATCCTAATCCAAGTAAGTATTGAGCAGCACTGGCACTTCTTACGCCTGATGCACAATACACCAAAATGGGTTTTGATTTGTCTAGGTATTGGGTTCTGTCTTTAAATTGTTCTGGGTTATTCCAGTCTGCTTGTAAGGAATTTTTCAAATGACCAGATTGGTATTCAGCTGCTGTTCTTACGTCTAATATTTGGTAAGTACCCGATTGCATTTTGGTCTCAAATTCTGCAACAGATACGCTAGCTTTCTGGGCTTGAGAATTGCAAGCTGCCAGACCTAAAAACAACAGAAAACAAACAAGTAATTTTTTCATGAAATTATTTTGAAATTAATATTCTACATACGTGATACTCACCAAGAAACGCTGATCATCCATACCCAATGCGGATGCTGCTGCATTGCTCAAACGTATCATCAAACCAGCCGCACCCTTGGTTTCTGGTAATGGACCCAACACCTTGGCACAAATGCTTTTCTTATTGGGGGCAGTTACACGTACAATGGTTCCTGGTATAATCTCATTGATTAATACATAGAACTTGCGATCATTCCAACCATTAATGGTTTTGAAAATAGACGCGTCACCAGTTAGGTATTGATAAGCCCTGTCTTTAATCCGTTGATTATACGTATAGGCAAAATATCCCTCGTCATTGGATCTTGGTCTGTAACTAAAATCACCTTCTGTTTGAACCAAGGTAGGCGCAACCAGGGCTGGTTTTCTATCAAATACGGGGTTATTGATAGTAGCACCAGGGTTTTTATTTTTGGTTGCAGTATTATTTGTATTGGCCGTATTGGTTGGATTGGTTGTTGCAGGATCAGTAGTTGGTGCAGCTTTTACCAACACGGGTAATTCAGCAGGAGGTTCTGGTAAGGGAATCTTGGTTGGTTTAATTTCTCCAGTTAATGTCTTGGCGCCAAATTTTGCTGCGTCAAATACATTGGGATTAGGTAGACTATCATAAGCAATAGATTGATAGGCCGCCGTAACATTTAAAGACTGATTATTATTAATAAATCCTACCACCAAAAACTTGCCATCAGGCACTACGTCTTCAGCAACCAAATTCCATCGCTTTAGCGTATCAATATTTAACTTGTTATAACGTTGACTAATCCTAGAAAGATTGTCTCCAGTTTTTACTTGGTGATACACGGGCTGGTATTTTCCAACAATATTTCTTTGGATAAAATTTTCTCTGGTAAGGGGTACGCGAATCTCCTCTCCTTTTCTCAGGTGTACATCCTGATTCATGGTATTGTACTTAGCTAAAACAGCAATTGGCACAGCAAACTGTTCTGCTACTCCCACCAAGGGCTGACCACCTGGAATAAAATAAGAAACGTATAGGCTGGTACCTGTACCCCCCGCCACCAAGCGGGTTTGTGCTGCTAGTGCAGAACAACTCAATAAGGCAATGATCCATCCTAAAAATTTCATACGGTGCTAAGTTAGCCTATTGTAAAATTAATCTTTTAGTATACGCCATTCTGCCGGATAATAATTATTGATTCTATTGGGCAAAACTTTCACCCAACCTAGGGATAATCCACAATATTGCAGCAAATTCCAGCCATTTTGGCCTTTTAAGACCAATTCTTTGCGTTTTAAGTACAATAATGCCTGTTCCAAATCTAATTCTAACACCGGAAAACTGGGCATGAGTAAGCCACTAAGGGCTAATTCATGTGCCGGCACAAGGTCTTTCCCTTTTAAACTACCTATCTCAACCCCTGCTTTTTTAATATATAATTGACTAGCCAAAACTGCAATTTCAGACATCCAAAGTTCTGGGATAGCCCTAATGGCTCCAGATTGCTGAAAAAAAGACAACCCTTCTTGTAGCGTAAGACTTGCTTGTAATTGTTGCAATTCGTTTTTGGACAATGGGCTAATCTGATTGGGTTTTTGTTTTTTAAAACCAGCTGCTTCCTGTTTTTGAAAAGCTGCTAAAAAAAAGCCCTCTCCTTTTAATCGATGAGGATAAAAACGGTATCCTTTTGCCCCAAATGCTGGGGAATTGGTTTCAATGATTCCCCATTCAGCTAAGCGTTCTAAACCTAGACTTTTCATCCCCATTTCACCCACCAACCAATCTGCTATTTGTTCATTCTCCGCTTCAGAATAGGAACAAGTGCTATACAACAAAATACCATTCTCCTTTAATGTAGGTAAGATATCTGCTAAAATGCGTTGCTGTCTTTGAGAACAGAGGACCACATTGTCTTCACTCCAATGGTCTATGGCATCAGGATCTTTTCTAAACAAACCACTTCCACTGCAAGGTGCATCGGCCAAGATTAAATCAAAATAACCTGGCAATGATTGAAAATGTGATGGATCATTATTGGTGACCACTGCCGCTGCCGTACCCCATTTGCTCATATTTTCTACTAAAACAGCCGCTCGGTTTTTGATTACTTCATTGGATACTAGCAAACCATCTTTAAAATGACTGGCTAATAAAGTAGATTTTCCACCAGGTGCCGCACAAAGATCCAACACTTTTTTACCTGCTTGGTCTGGCATCAATTGTTGTAATGCCTGCCATACAAACATGCTACTAGCTTCTTGCACATAATAAGCTCCGGCGTGTAAGAGTGGGTCAAAAGTAAAAAAAGGTCTTTCTTTTAAATAATAGCCGTGCTCACACCATGGTACAGCTCCATCTAGAACAAGATTGGGAGACATCACGGGTTTAGCAGGATTTAGACGAATAGAAACTACTTGTTCCCCACTAGCATGAACTTGTTCAAAAGCAATGCTATCAAAACCGGAAATCTGTTGTAATGATTGAATCAGGGCCTGGGGTACTTGCAAGGTCTTGTTTTTTTAAAGATACGATTAACCGTAAAATGGCCTGTTTTAGAAATGTGAAAGCCTAATAATGAATGGTAAAATCCTGTTTCACCAATTGCTCTTTTCTAAAAAACACAATGCCAATAAAAAATAAGTCAATGGTCAAGCTAATTGATTCGTCTTTTTTAATCTCTTCCCATGCTGCTTCCATTTCTTGACTCCAATGAATATCGTCAAAAATCAAAATGGAATGTTCTCTCATTTTGGGCTTGAGCAAGTTAAAATAATTGACCGTTGGCGCATAGCGATGGTTGCCATCTACAAATACAAAATCTAGGCTTTCTATAGTTTCTAATAGTGGGGCAAGTGTTTTGTCAAAATCGCCACGCACCATTTGAATATGATCAATACCCAATGTTTTAAAATTGGCTTCAGCCAAGTCTGCTATGGCTGGCGCGCCTTCCATACTCCATACTTTGGCTTCCGGATTGGCCAATGATAAATATGCGCTGGTAATGCCCAATGATGTACCAAGTTCTAAAATGGTTTTTGGTTGAAAAAAAGCCACCATTCTAAACAACAACTGGCCGTATTTTTTGGGTTTCAAAGAAGAGGCTGCAATGGAAGATACTTTTCTTAAACTTGTTGGATGCACCCTTGATCCAGCCCCAAAATCTTCAATTTGAATACTGCGCTGGTCTTTGCGCATTTGCGCCCTAACTTGTTCTACTTGTTCATATGCATAAAAGCTTCTTTGATCATTTAATAAATGCTTGATAAAAGCATATACAAATGGAGAGTGCGCACCATGCCCCTTCCCATTAAGGGCAAAGAAGCGGTAGCGTAGGTATTTGAAAAACAATTGAGCGGCTGAATACATTAAACTTTGTGTTGGTCAGGAAATCTTTTGAGCAACCATAACAAACCATAGATTCCGGTGAATAAACTAATACAAAATAAGCTATTCCTTAATAGTTGAAAAGGGTCTGTTTCAAAACTCACAAATCTTGGCAAACTAAACAGGACCAGCCAAATGGGAATGCCTGCCCAAATTTTGGATCCTAGTTTTTTATGCCAAATACAACATGGCCAAATGATTAAAATGCCCATTTGAAATAGTTCTATCCAAGGGGGCATATAACTGTTACTTTTCAAGCCCATTGTCTTTGCCAATTGATACAATCCAATCAATTGCCTCACAAAAAAAATGGCATGAAAGATCATGGCAATTTGCAAAACAAGTAATAAACGGGTCCATGATTTTTTGGTCCCAATAATGGGCTTCCAACAAAGCAAGAACAAGATGGGAAATAAATAGAAAAAAAGGGTAGCAATAAAATAGTACATATTACTTAGCCTTTCTTTATCCAAGTTTGAAATTGAAATGGATACTTGTGTTTTGCATCGGCCAATTGCGGATAGTCTTCAACCAGGGTCCAATCAGTTCCCAATGCCGGAAAAAAACTGTCCCCTTCCAATACTGCTTCTACCCTAGTTAAATAAACCGTTTGGGCTTGTGACAATGATTGTGAGTAGATATCGGCACCGCCAATAATATAAACTTCCTTGTAGGCTGCTTTTTCTGCTAATGCAATTGCCTCCTCTAAACTATTAGCCACTTGAACACCTGGTGCTTGCCAATCTTTTTGCCTGGTTAGTACAATATTCATCCTTCCTGGCAGGGCTTTACCCGATAAGGATTCAAAGGTTTTTCTTCCCATAATCACAGGCATGGCCCAGGTTCTATTTTTGAAAAACCGCATATCCTTGGGCAAATGCCAAAGTAATTGGTTATTCAAACCAATGGCATGATTGCTAGAAGCGGCAACTACCAAACTAATATTCATGGTCAAGAAGTTTATCGCTTTTAAACAGCTACAGGCGCTTTAATAGGCGGATGGTGTTGGTAATTTTCCAAACTAAAATCTTCAAATTGGAATCCGAAAATGTCTTTAACCGCTGGATTGATTTTCATAGTTGGTAAAGGAAAAGGTTCTCTTGCCAACTGAGTTTGAGCTTGCTCCAAATGATTATTATAGAGGTGCACGTCTCCAAAACTATGCACAAAATCCCCGCATTCCAGGTCACATACCTGTGCAATCATCATGGTAAGCAAAGCATAGGATGCAATATTAAAGGGTACTCCTAAAAACACATCCGCACTGCGTTGGTATAATTGACAACTCAATTTACCATCGGCTACATAAAATTGGAACAAACTATGGCAGGGCATCAGGGCCATTTTGGGCAATTCCGCCACATTCCAGGCACTGACAATCATGCGTCTACTATCTGGCGTTTTTTTAATTTGTTGTATGAGATCAGAGATTTGGTCAATGGTGGTTCCATCAGAACCCTCCCAGCTACGCCATTGCTTGCCATAAACGGGACCCAAATCGCCATTTTCATCTGCCCATTCGTCCCAAATGCTCACTTTGTTTTCTTTCAAATAAGCAATATTGGTGTCCCCTTTTAAAAACCACAACAATTCGTAGACAATGCTTTTCAAATGAAGTTTCTTGGTAGTCACCATAGGAAAGCCCTTTTGCAGGTCAAACCGCATCTGGTATCCAAAGCAACTTCTGGTTCCGGTACCCGTTCTATCGGTTTTTACCGCCCCATTGTCCAAAATATGTTGTAAAAGCTGGTGGTATTGCTGCATGTGCGCAAGGTACGGAAAGAAGCCGCCTTGACCAGTGTTGCTGTTGAATTGGGGATTTTCTGTTAATATAAGGCAATAAAACGCAATTCCCTTGATTGTCAAATGCTTGAAAAGAATTTGGAAACCGTTAACTTTACTAGCCTACATATTGTAATTGTCCATTTTGGGGTTATGATACAGTATGGAACTTAAATAACTATTATGAAGATACTTATTGCTGATGACCATACCATTGTAAGGGAAGGATTGAAAAGAATCTTATTAGAAGCTTTCCCCTTCTGTGAAATTCATGACGTATCAGACTCTGCTGATTTATTAAAGAAAGCATTGCATGAACCTTGGGATATTATTATCTCAGATATTACCATGCCGGGTCAATCGGGTATTGAAGTATTAAAACAAATCAAAGAATACGCTCCAAACATACCAGTATTAATGCTAAGTATGCATGCACCGGAGCAATATGCCGTTAGAGCCATTAAAGCTGGTGCTTCTGGATACTTAACCAAGGAAAGCGCACCTTTTGAACTGGTGAATGCTGTAGAAAAGATTTTGGGTGGTAGAAAATATATTACTCCTCAAGTGGCCGAGGTATTGGCAGAATCTATTGAACAGAATTTTGACAAAGCCCCCCATGAAATCTTATCAGATAGGGAATTTGAAGTGCTCAAACTTATTGCTGAGGGGCAGTCAATTAGTAAAATAGGTGAAACCCTTTCTCTAAGTGTGAATACCATTAGCACCTATAGAACCCGTATCATGGAAAAACTCAATATCCACAATAATGCTGACTTGGTTAAGTACGCCATGAAGCACAGTCTTATCTAAAATCTGCTATTTGTAGTAATAAACCAAGCCACCGCTAGTAAAATACAAGAATATTTGTGCCCGCAGCCCCTACAAGGCTGCGGGCATTTTTGTTAGGGGTTTATCACAGGTTCTGCTATTTCTCTCCCGCCGTTGTTGAAGCAGCTTTGTAATGTAAAACAAGGCCATGAAAGCAATCAAAAACATAAGAATAGCCATCCCCACAGCCGCTGCTATCTTATGCTGCCTGTTTCTTAACCAAGTTAACGCTGCAGCATTTATAGGCTATGAAAACGCTCCAATCGGAATCACTATCAACGGAGCTGAGTTTGGTAATCAAAACCTTCCCGGTATTTATAGAAGAGACTATATCTACCCTACTGAACAAGAAGTTCGCTATTTCGCTGGAAAAGGCGTTCAACTGATTCAATTGCCTGTTAGATGGGAAAGAGTTCAACAAAAAATTGGTGCTGGTTTAGATGCTAACCAAATGGCTTTGATTAACAACTTCATCAATACTTGCAAAAACTACCGCGTAGATGTAATCATTAGCATCCAAAACTACGGTAGATATAAAATCAATGGTATTGAGTATGTATTGGGTAGTAAACAAGTTCCTTATAACCAATTCCGCGAATTCTGGAAAAGCTTTGCTGCAGCTTTAAAACAACACGAAAATATCTACGGTTTTAATATTATGGCTGAGCCATATAATATGGGTGAAGGTGTTTGGGAAAATGCCGCTCAAGAAGCCATTTATGGCATTAGAGAAGTTGACCAACTAAATACCATTATCATTAACGGCAACAACTATGCTTGCGCTCAAAAATGGGAAGAATATAGCGATGGTCTTAAATACCTAGAAGATCCTAATAATAACCTACTATTTGACGCACACTGCTATTTTGACAATGACTGTAGCGGTACTTATGCCAATGGATACAGCAGCGATATTACAGCACAAATTGGCGTTGAAAAAGTGGCAGCTTTTATCAACTGGCTTAAAGCCAATAACAAAAGGGGTTATGTAGGTGAGTTTGGTGTTCCAAAAAATGACGCACGTTGGATTCCTGTATTGGAAAACTTCCTTAGCTATATCCAAAAAAACAATGTGGGTGGTTGCTACTGGGGTGCTGGCCAATGGTGGAAAGGCTACAGCTTGAGCATTGAACCTTTACAAGGTGTGGATCAACCTCAAATGCTGGTTTTGAACAGATACCTAAATGAAAAAAACAACTGGGCTAGCAACAACTTGAACAATGTAAAAGCCAATATGGCTATGATTAGCAGAGAAAAATAAGCCCAAAAAACTCAACTAATATTCTCCTCATCCAATACCTTCTACCATGAAAGCCCCTTTGAAAATTTTGCTTGTTGACCAATCAGTTTATAGCAAGTACCAATTGAATGAATTACTAGGCACTAGAGAAGATCAAACATTAATAGAAATAGCGGAAGACCTAGAAATGGCCGAGAATGCCATTCCAAGATTTCAGCCCAATTTAATCATCACTGAATTAGACCAAACAGAAGGAAGACCAGATTTAATTCAATGGGTCAAAGACCATGCACAGAAAGCCAAATTGATGGTGCTAACCCATTTTACCCTACCCTGTTTTAGAGAAGCTTGCAAGCAGCAAGGGGCCGATTACTTTTTTGACAAAGCCACAGAAATGCTGGCTGTTAAAAAAACCATTGGCCAATTATACCAGCAAATGCCTGCTTAGGGACATTGCATGTATTGTAGTAGTTGAACTACAATTCGCCTGCAAACTGCTATTACAGTATCGGATTGCTACTACCAGTTCCAACCTAGCAAGTTTGGAACTTGTGCTAGATAAAAGGAACAAACATGAAATACCCCTATCCACTAGACGAAACCCTTTCTGTGTTGATTCAGTCCAATTTTTGTTATGTACTCAGTACAGACTTAGAAGGACGCATTAGCTTCTTCAACCAGAAAATGGTAGAACAGCATCCAGAATGGCAACGCAAATTGCCTAATATGCTATTTACTGACCTTTTAAGTGAGGAAGACAAACTTCGTTATGGTAGGGCTGTGAAAAAAAGCCTGGAAGATATTAGCCTGCCGGTAACTCAAGCTTTGCATAGTTTTCTTGAGCCCTTGCAAACTACTCTTCCCATACAATTCAGTATTTCTGTGATCAAGGACGATATGTATGAACCAATTGGTTTATTACTAATAGGACAAGAGATAAGTGTAAAAGCGGAAAAAAACACAGATACTCAGCACCCATTACAGGGCAGCAATCAACAATATGCAAGTATTGCTAATCAACTTCCCATGATGGTTTGGGTATTAGACGCAGACATGCAATGTGTATTTGCCAATGAGTCTGTTACCAAACATTTTCAAGTAAATCAACAATTAGAATTGGGCAGGGGATTTATGAAAAGGTTACCCAAAATAGAATTGACTGGTGAACTTGGTTCCTTCTTAAATAATCTTTCTTTAAAACAACCTTTCTCATTAGAAGTAGCTATTAATAATGCTGGAGTAGATGAGTGGATTCACTTACACCTCTCTCCTCAATTTAACTTGGATTGTCAATTCTCCGGCTACCTGATTTATGGCACTGATATAAGTCATGTTCATCAAGCTGCCAATGCCATCAGACAACAGAATGACCTTATCAGGGTTTTAAACAAAGAATTTGTACGCTTTAAGAAAATAGCATCTTGCACCAACCAAAGTATTGTACTAACCAATACCATCAATCAAATTACCTGGATCAATAATGCATTTTCTGATCTGATGGGTTATGAATTAACTGAAATTGCAGGTCAACAAGACTTTCAATTATTTAGTGGCACAGATACTGATCTAGAGGATATTGATACCATTAAATCTAGTATCTGTAATATTAGTTCTATTAAAAAAGAAATGGTTCTTTACAATAAGGGAAGTCAAAAGCTTTGGATTGAATATATTAAGGAGCCCATTTTTGATGAACAACAAGTCTTCACTGGATTTTTGATTATACTCAATGATGTGAGTGTTAGAAAAGTATCAGAAACTGAAGCTGCCAAACAGTTGGTATCTCTCAAAAAAATGTCCTTTATTGCTTCCCATGAAATTAGACATGAGTTTTCTAAAATCATGCAAGTAACTCAGACAATTAAATTGCAAAAACCAGATATTCAAGTTTACCAACAATTATTGGCTGAGATTGAAAAGTCTACTGACAAAATGAATGCAGCCATTTATGAATTGAATAACCAAATCAATTTTGCAACTTCCAATAGCATTTCACTTGACGCTTATTTACATCAAGAAATTGAAGAAATTGTTTTGATAGATGATGATGGTCTTGTAAATGAAATGAACAAAGTGGTTATTCGTTCTGTATTCCCAGATATGCCAGTAAAAGTATTTAATGAAGTGGACTATGCCATTTCACATATTAATGCCCATCCATTTACCAGAAGGAAAATTATTGTAGACTTAAACTTCCCTCATAAATCTGGTTGGCAGTTCTTGGATGAGTACCAAAAACTGGACCAGCCTTGGTCTGTAGTAGTGCTTACCTCTAGCCTACAACAGGAAGATATTGAACGTTCAAAGGGCTATAGATTTGTTACCCATTTTATGACCAAACCTTTGAATCAAGCTCAATTAAAAGGGCTTAGAATATTGGCTTCTAAAAAGCTTCGTGTTGCCTGACGATAGATGCATTACACCTTGAAAACAGCACATGAAAAAGGCCCCGATTAATCGGGGCCTGATTTTTTTTAAGACTTATAGCAGTTTATGCTTTTCTTCTTTCCAGTTCTTTTTTAATCAAGGCTAACTCTCTACCTGTTTGACCACTCACACTACTATTCTCTTGTGCCCTGCGCATTAGATAAGGAATTACATCACGTATAGGACCAAAAGGCAGGTATTTGCTTACACTCAGTCCCGCTTTGGCAAGGTTAAAAGTAATATTATCACTCATGCCATATAATTGTGAAAAATGTAAATGCTGGTGTTGTAATGACAAGCCTTTTTCTTCCATTAATTGAGCTGCTAATAAATTGCTTTCATCATTATGTGAGGCTACAATACAAGCTACCCTTTCTATATTTTCTACACAAAAACGAATACTATCATTATAATCCCTATCAGTTGCTTCCTTATTGGCTTGAATAGGAGATTCGTAGCCTAATTCTTGAGCTCTTTCACGCTCTTTCTCCATATAAGCGCCTCTTACCAATTTAATGCCTAAGATAAAGCCTTGTTGCTGGGCAATTTGATGAGAGATTTTTAAAAAATGTAGTCGGTCGTGTCTGTACAATTGAATGGTGTTGTATACCACGGCTTTTTCCTTGTTGAAGATCTCCATCATTTCCATGGTTAGTCTATCAACCGGATCTTGAATCCAACTTTCTTCAGCATCAATCAATACACCAATATTTTTCTCTGCCGCAGCTTCGCAAATAATATACATTCTTTCCCTTACCCTATCCCATTCTGCTATTTCTGCTTCATGATCATGTATCCCACTTCTAAGTCTTGGTGCTTCATTCAATGTTTGCAACAAACCATGTCTAGCAAGACCTGTTACTTTGATACTGATAAATGGAATATTTGATTGTGTAGCTGCATAATTAATAACGCGAATAAACTCATCTGTTGCAAGGTCAAAATTATCTTCTCCTTCTTTTCCTTCTACCCCATAATCTAAAATTACTTTCACACCATATTTGCCTAAAACCTCCCCAACATTCGCAGTTTCTTCTAGGGTTTCTCCTCCAACAAATTGTTTGAAAATAGTCTTCCTGATGATTCCATGAATAGGCAATCCCGTTTTCATTAAAAACGGCGTAAGCCTAGTTCCCAATTGCACAAACAATGGGAAGCCCATAGTACTAAAAAGGAACTTAGCTCCTTTCAAATCTTTGTTGGCCTTGTAGGCGAATGCATTCTCGGTATTTTCAAAGGAAATATTCATTGCTAACGGTCGTTCGTTACGCGAATATCGGAACAGAACGCTTAAGAAAAAAAAGGAATTTTAGATTCTGGCAATATCCAGCAAAAATATTTAAATAGCTTGGTGATTAAAGGGCTGTAAGACCATTTCACTCACCACACCGGAACGGGGTTGTTGACATAAAAACCAAACCGCTTTTGCTGCTTCTTCTGCAACCACCATTTTGTCTCTTTGAACCCTAAGGTCTATCTGGTCCCAAAAGGCAGAATCCACCCCTCCTAAAAACAAATTGGTGATCCTGATTTCTGTTCTTTTTAATTCTTCTCTAATACTTTGCATCATACCTACTAAGCCATATTTACTGGCACTATAGGCTGCAGCTCCTGCCATTGGGATTTTCCCCAACACACCGGGAATATTAATAATCAATCCTTTTTTCTGTTCTTTCATGCCAGGTAATATGGCTTGCATTAAGTGAAAAACACCAATCAAATTTACTTGCAAGGACTGCATAAAGTCAGTCTCTGTAAGCAATTCAAGGGGCTTGATAATGCCAATACCTGCCGCATTGACTAAAATGTCTACAACTGGCATGATTGGCTTTAAAGCCGTCATGGCTGAATGAATAGAAGCCGTATTGTTCAAGTCCATTTGAAAACAGCGTTCTTGGGAAATGCCTATTGAGGCAGCTAGTGCATTCAGTTTGGCCTGGTCTCTACCTGTTAGTGCCACTTGGGCCCCAGAGCCTACCAATAGTTTTACAATAGCTGCTCCAATTGTTCCAGTAGCCCCCACAACCAAAACCTGTTTTCCCTTGAGTGTTTCCATGATTTTTGTTTTAAAAACACCAGATGCTGTTTTTTGTTCTGTTTACTGCTATTTATTTGCGTTTTAATCAGACCTTCACCGCATGAAGATTACCCAAACTGAGATTTATAAATACAGTATCCCCATGCTGCCGTTTACTATCGCCACAGGCACCATGCACTATGCCCAAAACCTATTGGTACGTATTCATACAGATAGTGGAATCGTTGGCATTGGCGAGTGTTCCGCATTTCCCATGATTGCTGCTGAAACACAAGCTACTTGCTATGAAATGGCTAAGGACTTTGCTCAAATCTGGAAGGGGAAAGACCCTTTACAAATTGAGCAGAGAATGGAGGAATTGGACCTTTTTACCGCTGGAAACTATACCGCCAAAAGTGCTTTTGACTTAGCACTTTATGATATTGCTGCAAAAAATGCCCATCAACCCCTTTACCAATTTTTAGGTGGGAAAAAGAAAATCATAGAGAGTGATTTGACCATTGGCATTGGCACCCCCGAACAAATGGCTGCTACAGCAAAAGAATTTGTTGCAAAGGGGGTAAAGATGATCAAGGTGAAATTGGGTAAAAAACCTGCGGAAGATATTGAAAGAATTAGCTGCATTAGAGATGCCATTGGACCTACCACCATTTTAAGAATTGATGCCAATCAGGGCTGGTCTTTTGACGATGCCGTTATTGCTTTAAAAGGACTTGGAAGTTTTGGTATCCAATTTTGCGAACAACCCATGCGCAAATGGAATGATGAACGATTACCCGAGTTGATGGCTCTCTCCCCCATTCCCATTATGGCGGATGAAAGTGTGTTTACCCATCATGACGCGGAAAGATTGATTAGAAACAAAGCTTGCGCATTTATCAATATCAAATTTGCCAAAAGTGGCGGCATATTGGAAGCCATTAAGATTAATCAGGTAGCTGAGGAACATGGAATTGTATGTATGATGGGGGGCATGTTGGAATCAAGAGTGGCACTTACTGCCAAAGTACATTTTGCCATGGCTTTTGACAATATTCATTTTTATGACTTGGATACTTGTTTGTTAGGGCACCAAAAAGACCCTGTGATTGGGGGCGTGAAATACCAGGGAATGGAACTAATATTAGATGATAGCATTGGAATTGGAGCCGATGTGGATCCTGAGTATTTGAAAAACCTAGAGCAAACCTGTATCTAACCCTATCTTTGCAAAAAATAATAGATCCCACTTATGGAAGGCAAAAAAGCAACAGAGAGTTTTACCATTATGAATGAACTGGTTCTACCAAATGATACCAACACATTTGGCAACCTAATGGGAGGACGTCTCATGTACTGGATGGATATTGCTGCGGGCATTGCTGCGGGCAAACATTGCAACACCCCCAGTATGACAGCATCGGTAGACAATATTAGCTTCAAAAACCCTATCAAATTAGGCAATGTGGTACATATTGAAGCCCAGGTATGTAGGGCTTTTAATACCTCTATGGAAATACATTTACGCGTTTGGGGTGAAGACCTGCTGCATCAATACAAATATGAAAGCAACGAAGCTTTTTTCACTTTTGTGGCGTTGGACCCCAACGGAAAACCAAGATTGGTTCCTCCTGTGATTCCCGAAACAGAAGAAGAGATTAAACTATATGAAGGCTCTTTGCGTAGAAGACAATTGAGACTGATTCTTTCAGGAAAAATGAAACCAGATGATGCCAACGAATTGAAGGCATTTTTCATGAAATAGCTTTATTTATCCAAGATATTCATCAAGTGGTGCTTGCTCTTGAGCATGTATTCTTTACTTTGTTCAATAGCATGCATTACTTGGTCAAGAATTTCCTCTACCGGTTTGCTATAATCAATCACCAAGGGTTCCTTGAATCTGATAGACAGTTGTGCCCCCTTTTTCTTAAATGACAAACCTGTTTTAGAAAAAGCCCTCCAGAATCCATTAATGACTACAGGAACAACAATGGGATGATTGTTCTTAATAATATAGGCCGTGCCCTTTCTACCTGGTGCAAAAGGCTTGGTAGTTCCTTGTGGAAAAGTAATGACCCAACTTTTATCTAGTGCTTCGTCAATTTTTTGCGTATCTGATTCATCCCTATTTCTGGCAATGTCTTTGCCTTCTGAACGCCAGGTTCTTTTAATGGTCAGTGCGCCAGCCATTTTAAAAAGGCGGCTAATCAAACTGCCATTCATGGTTTCTTCTGCAGCTACAAAATATACATTGGTAAAGGGATTCAATAAATAATAAGGTAGTCCCAAACGATTTTCTTTACGCCATTTTACTGCACAAAAAATGTGTAAAAAAGTAATTACATCAGCAAAATAGGTTTGATGATTACTTACAAATAACACATTGTTTTTGGGTAATCCTTTTAAATGTTCGGTTCCTTCAATACGTATATTATTCACCATTGCCAATCCAGGATAGGAAGCAGCACCAACTAAGGCATATACACAGGAACGCACCAATTTAATATTCCTCATTCGCTCAGTCAATCGCATAGAAAGCTTGTTTGCACCCCTGCAAAATAGGGAATGTCAGGAAATTGTAAGCTAGAAGCATAAAAATAAATCCATTGTATGCTGCATACCAATAATTTTGTGCCTGAAATTCAATACATGGAACTCAATACAGTGATATTTGACATAGATGGTTTACTCATAGATAGTGAACCATTGTGGAACGAGGCCGCCGAGGAGGTTTTCAAAACCTATGGGGTAAATTTAACGGAGGAACAATATAAAAGTACCACTGGATTAAGAACCAAAGAATTTGTACACTGGTGGTTTGGACATTACCAAATTGGGGAAGCGGAACATATAATTGCAGAAAAAAAGATTGTCCGTTCAGTACTAGAAAAAATAGAACATCAGGCGGCAATCATGCCTGGTCTTGGATACATATTTGACTTCTTTCATAAAAAACAATTCAAAATTGGATTGGCCACTTCTTCCCCGCAAGAATTAATTGACTTAGTTATACAAATGACGGGGATAGGGGAATACCTAAACGCTACAGCATCTGCAGACGAGCTGCCTTTTGGGAAACCACACCCACAGGTCTATTTGAATTGCGCTGCGCAAATGAATGCAGCCCCAACTAGTTGCATTTGTTTTGAAGACAGTTTTAATGGTATGATTGCTGCAAAAGCTGCCCGAATGAAATGCGTTGTAGTGCCGCATTACTCCCAACTAAAAGACGAAAAATGGGGAGCTGCTGACTTAAAACTTTCTTCGCTTCAGAATTTTGGAGAACTACATTTTAACTTGGTTCAATATTAGTACTTACTTTAAAACGCTATGTTTTAACTGAAATAAAAAAAGTCCCGAACAATGTTCGGGACTTTTTAGTATGGTAAATCAACGATTAGTTTTTGCTCTTCAAATTAGGGAAAGGAGCAGGTACCGTATTAGGACCTTCTTCTGTGGTTCCTTGTAAATCAACGGTATTTACATCGCCATCTTGGCCATAAGACCAGATAAAGCGGCTTTCAGCAACACCTTGTTTTTCAACTAGGTATTTGATAACAGCATTCACCCTATCCCAACTCAATTGCTGAGCAGATTTGCTAGAAGCACCATATCCAATCACTTTTACTTTGCAATTAGGATTGGCATTGATTCTAGCAGCAGCTGCTGCTAAAACAGTTTCATTGTCCTTAGTCAATTTTGCTTTACCCTTGAATTGAACACTTGGTAAACCACCAATCGTACATTCTACAACAGCAACAGGTTTCATATTAGATACCATGTCTCTGATTTCCTTGCAACAAGCTGGTTCTGGGCAATTACCAATACCATCAGCATTTACTGGGAAACATTTTTGTGCTGTCAAGAGTTCCTTATCCTTAAAATCTGGAACACCATCCCCATCTGTATCTTTAGAAACACCATGACTGTCTACAGGCGCACCTGCAGGTGTATTGGGTTCTAAGTCAAATTGGTCAGTAACGCCGTCTTTGTCTGCATCAGGCAAAACAATTTTGGGCAATTTCATGTGAGTTGGTTTATTCAATTCAGAATAAACATAGTTATTAGGGTTGATCCAATATAAAGGTTCAACGCGCTTTCTACTTTGTGCTGATACTTGTAAGGCAAAAACCGCCAAAACCAGTACAGACATTATTTTAATGATTCTTTTCATGTTACTAATTTTATCAGTGTGGATTTGACTTATAAATTGATATTGATGTGGGCACTCAAATAATTCAGTAATCCCCTTGAGGTAGAAAGACCCGAACCATCAACATATTTTTCAAGTGTTGTGAATTTGTGTTCAATACCAACATTGTATTTGCTGTTGATTTTATAAGAAAATCCTCCACCAAAATTAAAACCATGTCTTACAACCCTGTTACCTGCTTTGAATAAAGCGCCACGCTTTCCTTCTGGATTAAATCCTTCAAAATCGTATTTACCATCTTGAATAGCTTGAATAGAACTTACAATGTCTTTAGTAGGCACATTAAAGTTAATAGTGCTATAATTGTATGGGGCCCCAGTTGCATTAAATGCGTCCACTTGTGTTTCAGTACCTACCATGGAATATCCAGCTAAGATGTAAAGGTTCCATTTTGGATTTCCTCTATAATAGCTAAGTGGATTAAGGGAATAAATAAAATCAAAAGATGCAGTTCCAATGCTTGCGCGATAATTAGGCACATAAGTAGTAGGATATGCAAAATAAGCACCTACTCCAGGTCCTTTTTGCTCATATATTCCTTGTCCATAATTCACGGTTGTGGTAAGTCCAAAACGGAAAGACCAATTATGGTCAATGGCTTTTCTTAACGTAAAACCAGCACCATATCCGCCTCTTTGACGAACAGCTTGATTGGTAATAAAGCTATATCCCCCATTAATACCTAATTCCCACTGACTGCGAGGCTTGGGTGGATAAGGGAATTGATTGTTTAAAAACTCATTGTACTGAGGTAAAGACTTTGTTGGAACCTTGGAACTATCTTTCCAGTCCCATCCCCAATTTGTTTGCGCAATACCGCTTGTCTGTAAAAAGACAATCAGGGCTGCTAATAAAAGGTACTTTTTGCTTGCCATAATGGATATTTGTATTTTAGAAGAATGTGTGGAAATTGATCAGTCAAAATTATACATCGTGCCTGATAAAGCCAAGTTTTAAGTGCTCAAAAGCGTTAAAGACAACTTAAAGACAATTTATAGACAAAATTCGTTAGGCTAACGTTGCATCAGATGGTATTATTGTTAGGAACAAACTTATATTGCAGCCAATTATAGGATTAGTCAGAATATGAAGCTAGCACAACAGGTAATATCGGCCGAATTAACGCAGTTTGAATCCCGTTTTAGGGATGCGGTAAAGAGTCGGGTAGCATTATTGGATAGGATCATGCAATATATTGTCAAGAGAAAGGGCAAACAAATGCGGCCCATGTTTGTGCTATTAAGCGCCAAACTAGGTGGAGAGATTAATGACAGTTCTTATAGGGCAGCTTCTTTGGTGGAATTAATTCATACAGCATCTTTGGTTCACGATGACGTGATTGATGACAGCAATATGCGTAGGGGCTTCTTTTCCATCAATGCTCTTTGGAAAAACAAAATTGCAGTAATGGTGGGTGACTATCTCTTGATGAAAGCACTCTTATTGGCATTAAACAACAGAGAATATGTGGTATTAGATGCGCTTGCAGAAGCTGTAAAAGTAATGGCAGAAGGAGAACTATTACAATTTGAAAAATCCAGAAAACTCAATTTAAGAGAAGATATTTATTACGATATTATCAAAGGCAAAACGGCTTCCCTACTCTCTTCTTCCTGTGAAGCTGGTGCTTCTACCACTTTTACAGACCCAGAAAAAGTACTAAAATTGAAAGTGTTTGGTGAAAAAGTGGGCATGGCTTTCCAAATCAAGGATGACCTTTTTGATTATGGTAGTCAGGACGTTGGAAAACCAACTGGAAACGATATTAAAGAGAAGAAGTTAACCCTTCCCTTAATTTATACTTTGAACAATTGCAGTGCCGACTTAAAAAAGCAATTGATTTATATTATCAAGAATCAGAACACCCAAAAAGACAAAGTAAAATTTGTCATTGATGCGGTAGTAGCAGCAGGAGGTATTAAGTATGCTGAACAAAAAATGGAATCCTATAGAGACGAGGCATTGTCTATACTACATGAGTTTCCAGAAAGCCAGGTTAGAAATGCGCTAGAAGAATTGGTACGCTATACTACTGATAGAAAATACTAATGCAGAAACGCTGGAACATATTAGCTTCCAACAAAGAACAAGTGGAGTCATTACAAAGCTCCCTTAAAATCAATAAAACTATTTGCCGAATCTTGGTGCAAAGGGGCTTAAGTGATTTTGAAGCATCCAGACATTTTTTCAGACCCCAGCTTTCAGACCTACATAGTCCCTGGCTCATGAAAGACATGGACAAAGCTGTAGAAAGAATTCAACTGGCTTTTGACCAACAAGAGAAAATCTTGGTATTTGGTGACTATGATGTAGATGGCACCACGTCTGTGGCTTGTATGTACCAATTTTTAATGGGTATCTATGAGCAGGTTGATTATTATATTCCACACCGATATAAAGAAGGGTATGGAGTAAGTAAAGCAGGGATTGATTTTGCACATGAACAAGGAATGACCTTGATTATTTCTTTGGACTGTGGTATTAAATCAGTAGACCTGATTGCTTATGCAAAAACCCTGGGAATTGACTTTATTGTCTGCGACCACCATCTGCCAGACAATGAATTGCCACCAGCGGTTGCTATCTTAAATGCCAAACAACCCAATTGCCCCTACCCTTATAAAGAATTATGTGGTTGTGGGGTTGGATTTAAATTAGCCAGTGCACTGGCAGAAAGATTAGGCTTGCCAAATTCTAGCTATTTGAAGTACCTAGATTTAGTGGCCACCGCCATTGCAGCTGATATTGTGCCCATGACAGGAGAAAACAGGGTGCTCACTTACTATGGCCTCCAAAAAATCAATGATGATCCTTGTCCGGGCATCAAGGCTTTGAAAGAGTTAGCAGGCGTAAAAACCAAGATGCTCATCACCAATGTAGTATTTATGATTGCCCCTAGGGTAAATGCCGCGGGTAGAATGGATGACGCTAAAAAAGCGGTACAAGTATTTATAGAACAAGACCCCAAAAAAGCGGTAGAACTGGCTTCTTTACTACATCATGACAATACGGATAGAAAAGAAATGGATGCCAGTATTACCAAAGAAGCATTGGAACTGATTGCAGAAGATCTTCATTTTTCCAAAAAGAAAACTACGGTTGTTTATCAAGAGCACTGGCATAAAGGAGTAGTAGGGATTGTAGCAAGCAGGCTCATTGAAAAACACTATCGACCCACCATTGTACTTACTCGTAGCGGTGAATATGCAGGAGGAAGTGCCAGAAGCGTTGCAGGATTTAATTTGTATGAAGCCATTCATGCATGTAGAGAATGGTTAATTGGTTATGGAGGCCATTTTGCTGCTGCAGGTATGACCCTATTACCAGAAAATGTAACAGCATTTGCCGATGCTTTTGAAGCAGAGGTATCCAGAACCATTCCAGATGCTTTATTAGTGCCAGAAATTATCATTGATGCACCTGTAGAATTCTCGGAAATCACACCTGGTTTCTACCAGATTTTACAACAGATGGAACCCTATGGGCCAGACAATATGCGACCCGTTTTTGTAGCTAGAAATGTACAAGAGACTGGGTTTTCAAAAATTGTCAAAGAAGCACATGTAAAATTTGTATTGAAGCAAAAAAATATCAATTTCTCTGGCATTGGTTTTAATATGGCGGACAAATTCCATTTACTACAAATGCAGGAGCCACTTGATATTGTGTTTTGTATAGAAGAAAATGAATGGAATAATACAACTAGCCTACAATTAAAAGTGATAGATATTGAACTAAGTAAAAACACAACCACACTCTAGCAATTCAACCCGCTTAATTGGGCAATAAAAAATGGTTGCCTTTTTAAAAGCAACCATTCTAAAATAATACAACTAATTGTTCAATAGTTTTATTTTCCGGTCTCCATCAACTCTACACTGCGGTTGATGAAATTGGTTAATTCAGCACCTTTTAACAATCCCTGACTTAGTAAAGCCAAATCAGCTAAAGAACGAACTTGTTTTTCTTGAAGTGATTTATCCTCCACCTTTAAAAGCGTTTGATAAATAGGGTGATTCCCATTGATGGTCAATGTTACCTCATCTGGCATTTGCGCATAAAAGGCAGTCATGCCACCACCTACACCAGCCATATCTTTCATCCTACGCATGAACTCAGGTCTGGTAGCTACCACTGGGGCTGAATCCTTACTCAATCCTTTAACTTCTGTAGTCACATGTAATTCAGGAATTTGAATAGTAAACAATTCTTTCAAACTACCCTCTTCTTCCTTGCTCAAAACAGAATCACTGGTTTCTTGTTTGTCAATCAGGTTGTCAACAATATCAGCGTCTACCCTTACAAAAATGGTATCCTGCCATTTCATTTCCATATTGTTAATGAAAGCGGCATCTACCAAGGTCTCCATTTTAATTACGGAATATCCTTTGTTAGTGGCTGCTTGTATATAAGCGTCTTGTTGCACTGGATTGGTGGTGTAAAGTACCACCTGTTTTCCTTCTTTGTTTTTCTGAAGCGCTACTGTAGCTGTTTTGTATTCTTCAATGGTATAAAACTTACCAGTAGTATCTTCCATAACCAAGAACTTAGCTGCTTTCTCTAAGAACTTGTCATCGGTCATCATACCGTACTTGACAAAAAGCCCCAAGCTATCCCATTTCTGCTCGTACTCAGCGCGTTCTTTATTAAAGAGTTCCTCTAATTTATCGGCTACTTTTTTGGTAATATGCGCATTGATTTTTTTCACATTGGGATCACCCTGCAAATAGCTACGGCTCACGTTCAATGGAATATCTGGAGAATCAATCACCCCTTGCAACAACATCAAAAATTCTGGAACAATATCTTTTACTTCATCTGTTACAAAAACCTGGTTGCAATACAACTGGATCTTGTCTTTCTGAATCTCATAACTCTGTTTGATTTTTGGAAAATACAAGACCCCAGTTAAATTAAATGGATAGTCTACATTTAAATGAATCCAGAACAATGGTGTTTCATTGTAGGGATATAATTCCTTGTAAAAATTTTCGTAGTCTTCCTTGGAAAGTTCACTTGGCTTACGCACCCAAATAGGATTGGTATTGTTGATAGATCTTTCTTCAACAACTGCTGGAGCTTCCTCAACTTCTTTTACCTCAACGGCTTCTTTTACCTCACCTACTTCTTTAAAATAAATAGGAATAGGCAAGAATTTACAAAAACGGGTAAGGATAGACTGAATTCTAGATGCGTCTAAAAATTCCTTGCTTTCTTCATTTATGTGCAAGACAATCTTGGTTCCACGTTGGTTATAGTCTACATCGTATAATTCAAATTCAGGGCTACCATCACAACTCCAATAAACCCCACTTCCCTCTTTATGACTTTTTGAATACAATTCTACCCTATCGGAAACCATGAAAGCTGAATAGAAACCCAAACCAAAATGACCAATAATATTGGCATCCTTGTATTTTTCCATGAACTCTTCGGCACCGCTAAACGCTACTTGGTTGATGTATTTGTCCACTTCTTCCCCTGTCATACCTACTCCGCGGTCGGTAATTGTCAAGGTCTTTTCTTTTAGGTCTAATTCAACGTCAATGCGCAAATCGCCCAAATCTCCTTTGGCTTCGCCGATAGAAGAAAGGGTTTTGATTTTCTGGCTGGCATCTACTGCATTACTTACCAACTCACGCAAGAAAATCTCGTGGTCACTGTACAAGAATTTCTTAATGATGGGGAAAATGTTCTCCGTCTGTACACGTATCTGTCCTTTTTGCATAGTATCAGTTTTGCTAGAACTATTCAAAGACAGTACCAAACCCTATTGCGCTGACAGGATGACAAGGAAAACCCTTTTAGCACCCAGAATCCCTAAATTTTTGACAGAACAAACCTAAAATCAACACATTATGACTCTATTTACATCGGGGAAGCCGCATACGAATATCACCCGTATCCCTGATGACCAATTGCTTGGTAGTACCAAAAACTGAATAAATACCTTTGACGCTGCCCATGGCAGCAGGTGTTTGCAACTGCGCAAAACTGGCGTAACCACTGGTTCTTAAAATAATATTATTCCCATTACAATCTTGAAGGATTCGGTTCAAAGACTCTTTGTTTTTGGCATCTGCATAGGTTTTGCCAGTATCTGCAGCCACAAATGCAACCTGGCTTAATAGAATCAAACGACTTTGGTAATTATTTCCCAAGTCAGTAATTTTCACCAATTGAGCTTCTGGCTCAGAGGCCACTGGTCCTTTAATCAAATATTGATCAAATAAGGTTTGGGGTATTGGGAATAAACTGGGGTAAGCTGGGTCAGAAAGGTCTACCCCTGCCCCCAACTGAATTAACTTACCATAGTCTCCTAACCAGAGACCTTTTAATTGAATGGCTATCTGCATTCCCACCGGATAATTGGCACTTAGTTTTATCCCATCCAATCTAATGGTGATTCCACCTGTACTGTCTTGTACAACAATGGATTTGTAAAAATTATCTGTACGGTCATTGGCTACAATAACCCCAACAATGGTATTAGGTTTTTGCCATTGTTCAAACTTACCCATCACGTGTTTGGATTTTAAATCTTTAATGGATAGATCCGCAGCAAATGCTTGGGCTAGGTCTGAGGGAGGAACGTCATAATTGGGTTCGCAACAAAGATTCAAACACAAAATGACTATGACAATTCCCCTTATTTGAAAAACTTGATTTTTCATATACATTACATTGATTAAAAATGATAGTTGATAGAACAAGTCATGGTTAACCCTTGACCAAAAAAATATTTTGGAGCAAATTTTTCGGGATCCCGATTGTCAAAATCAAAACGCAATTGTTCTGCTGCACTGATAAGAAAATGCTGCTTGTTTAGCAGGTTATTAATACTCATACTTAGATCCAAAATGGCATTACCATTTTTCTTGCTGATCATTCGTTTACTAATATAGAGATTGAGGATGGTTTGAGGAGGCAGTCTTTCTTGCAACAAAAGTCTTTGGCCTTTTTCTGAATTGGGATCCACAGGATAAAGCGCTTCTGCCGTTCTCCGAATAGGGTTCCAGACCATCCATTGCCTATCAAAAAAATTGGCATTCAAAGACCAAAACCAATTGCCCTGCGTTCGGTTATTGAATCCTATAGAAATGGCTTGTTGCGGAGCCCCCCCAATAGGATGCTGTTTGGCATAGATATATACTTTACTTAATTCAGCTGCTGTATTATCAACTGTGATACTGGCAAACTGTCTGGTGTTATAGATAAAACTACCCAAATGAATCCCCCCCTGAAAATGCCATTGCCCTAGCAGTTTGGCATCCATGGCCCATTCCAATCCAAGATGTCTTTGTCCAATACCACTAATGGCATAATTGACAAAACTGTTGTAGGCATCGTGATAAAAACTAATCAGGTCCATCCCATTCCGAATTTGCATCCAATACAAAGACAACCTTGATTTTATGGCCGAGGACTGAATCAAATAACCCAATTCCACACTCATGTTTTGTTGCTCTTGCGGCATGTCTTGTAGATGATTCCTGGTTCTTGGAGAAAGAAACACATTATCGGCATTGGGAGCTGTTGATTGAAAAGCGGTGGCTACATACAACCTTGTTCTTGCATTTAGCACTCGGTTCATAGAAACCCTGATTCCCTTGTTTAGAAAAATCAATTTATTTGATTGACCCAAGGATTGATTGGGGAATAATCCATTGGCAACCAAACCTTCTCTCCAATAACCAACAGGAGACAAATCCATTGATAAAGCCCATCCCCAATTGCCCTTTTGTTCAGCAGTTTGAAACCATATACTGGCTTTGTGATGGGTCATGGTATAATCATATCCAAAGCGATCTCCTTTTTGTAAAATTCGATTTGGCTCTTGCAAATCAAATTGAATGGCTTGAGGGTCATTCGGAATCTCAGATTCAGCAAACTGGTTCCAATTCACATAAAAAGAAGCCCCTAATAAATCGGATACCGTTTTATAAAAATGGGTGCGTTGCAAATGCACACTAAATCCAGTACTAAAAAAGACAGATTCTTTTAATAACCCATGATAGGTTAACCCCAACTGAAATCTTTGAATGTCTTGATGTCTGTTTTCTATAATATAAGAAGCCCTTTTACCAGAAACGGTATTTCCAAAAATCCCATTGGCATTGGCAATTTGGTCAAAGCTATTCTCATTAATTTGATAAAACCTATGCCAATTCAATTGTCTCAAATCAATATTATTTTGAAGGGCTAGTGTTGCTGCTTCCTTTATTACAGGATCAGTTTGATAACTTGGTAAATACCTATAATAATCTGGTCTTGGATCTGGGGCATGATACCAATCTAATCCAGTGCCATTTCTATATCCCATAGAAGCCGAAATACTGGTTTGCAAAAAAGACTGATTTGAGAATTTATGTTCCTGTGTTAGCAAAATAGTGGGCAAAAATTGTTGGGTTTGATTGGCATTTCTTTGCAAACCATTTTGGTATCCCCAAGCAGGGTTGTATTGATAGTCGCTCAAGATGTCTACGGACTCCTTTAACACAGCAGCTTGTCTATCTGATTGCAAAAAAGCCCCAAAAAAAGCCAATGAAATAATATCGCCCGAGCCCAATTTCTTATCCACTCCTAAATAGTAAGTTCTTCCATTGTTTTGCACCCCAGGAATCATAGGGGTCATAGGGGTCATATTGGCTCTTGCAGCCATCGCCATACCCCAACTCCAACCTTTTAAAGACAACCCACTATGCATGCCTATATAAACCCGATGAGTATTCCCTCTATTTCCAAATGCATACCCTAGGTAGACACCTGCTTTCTGTTTATAGGGTCTGATATCTATATTAGAACTGGTTCCAAGTATACTAATTCCTGCATCAGATTGTTGGTACACTGAATTTGTTTCTCCTATCCTAAAAATGGGATTTAATCCATTCCAACTACTCCAAAGACCTGTTCCATTAGCAAGGTCTACCATTGGCAATCCATTTACCATTAAATTATTTGTCGCATTTCCCAAACCCCTTGCAGTTATGCGCATAGCAGAAAATTGGAAACCAGTGATGGAAGCGTATGGATCCCTTGAAGCCTGCAATATGGGAGGTATATATGCTGTTGATTCTTTAAGTTCATTTTCATCTACAAGAGGAATACTATTTGTTTCCAAATCAGAGAACAATCTGTTAGCCAGATAAACAGAATCTTTAATCATTTTTTTTTGAAGAAAAATAGTTTCAGGTTTTATCTGAGCCAGCAATGTGTTGGATGCAATTGTTGCAAAAAGCAACATCCATATAAGTCTTTTCATAGGATGGATTTTGTTGAATGACACAACAAAATAGTAGGGACAAGACTAAAATGCTAGTAACTAAAATCATTTAAGATTTGAAACTACCATCCACTAAAAAGCCTTAATAGATTAGTAGAAAAAATGAAAACAGGCATCATTTGTTGGCTAATACTAATGGGATATCAAAACTTGTTAGCACAATCAAAAACAGCACTTTCTAAAATTGCAGTCTTGGCTTTTTATAATTTGGAAAACTTGTATGATACCAAAGACAATGGCTTGGTAGATGACAATGAGTTTACCAGTGATGGTGCCAAACACTATAACGATGGCATTTATCAGAACAAAATCTTACACCTAGCAACGGTGATTAAAGGAATTGGCGAACAGTTTACCAAGGATGGGGCTGCCCTTTTGGGCGTAGTAGAAATTGAGAACGATACGGTATTACAAGACCTTGTAAAACACCCTTTACTACGCAGTAGAAAATATCAAATAGTGCACTATGATTCCAAAGATAAAAGGGGGATTGATGTAGCACTATTATATAATCCCAAATATTTCAAACCCATTTCATCAGCAAGTATTCATGTAAATCTACCTTCCAGTTCGAGAGTTAAATATGAGACAAGGGATATTCTAATGGTTCAAGGAATATTAGATGGCGATTCTGTTTATTTGTTTGTGAACCATTGGCCAAGTAAAAGAGGCGGAGAAGATAAAACCATGGCATCCAGAAATGCCGCTGCAGCAACTTGTAGAAAAGAAATTGACAGAATTCGGCTAAAAGAACCTAGGGCCAAAATGCTAGTGATGGGTGATTTTAATGACAATCCAGATAGTTACAGCATTTCCAAAGTCTTAAAGTCATCGGGCAATGCCCAATTATTAGAACCAGGGGTATTGTACAACCCTTGGTTAAATATCTACCGACAAGGGAGGGGCACACTTGCCAATCAAGACATTTGGTCTTTGTTTGATCAAATACTAATTTCCAATGCTTGGATCAATAAAGAACAGACCGGTTTTCATTTTAAGTTTGCCCAAATTCACCAAACCAATGCCATGGTAGAAAATAGTGGTAGGTACCGTGGATATCCCATGCGAACTTGGGATGGGAATAACTATCGGGGAGGTTTTAGTGACCATTTTCCAAGCTATATTGTGGTGCTGAAACCCATAAAGAGTGAAATCAACCCTTAGAAAAAGAAAAAATGAGCCATTTTGGGGCTGAAACGCCCTATTTATGGCAGATTTATTAGATTAGGCTTTCATTTTTCACTGCTTTCCCCTACCTTTGCAGCCCCAAATCAGTTTTGGCTGATTCGTCTCGAATTCGGGATGTCCACTGGGAGAAACCAATTTATAACCTAAAAAATTTGTAAATGAACAATTACGAATTGATGGTGATTTTCACTCCGGTTCTGTCTGAAGAAGACTTTAAGGCTGCACAAAAGAAATACGCAGACCTGATTGCTGAACTGGGTGGTGCAACTGTGCACAGTAACCCTTGGGGTTTAAAATCACTGGCTTACCCAATCCAGAAAAAAACAACCGGTATTTACTGGGTGTTAGAATTCCAAGGTCCTTCAGACATCAACGAAAAACTGAAGATCCAAATGTTGCGTGATGAGCAAATCATGCGTCACATGATCACACGTCTCGATAAATACGCCGTCGAGTACAACTATGTGAAAAGGAATGGCGGATTTGCAATGCAAGATAAAACCGAGGCTTAATCATGGCAAAGAACGAAATCAAATACCTGACCGCCATCAAACAGGAGAAGCCAAAGAAAAAATTCTGTCGCTTCAAGAAATATGGCATTAAATATGTTGACTACAAGGATATTGAGTTCCTGAAGAAATTCATCAACGAACAAGGTAAATTATTGCCTCGTCGTTTGAGCGGTAACTCTTTGAAGTATCAGCGTAAGGTTCAAGACGCGGTGAAGAAAGCCCGTCAAATGGGAATGTTGCCTTATGTAACTGACCTGTTGAAATAATACAATCATTAGTCACCTTCCCTAACCCCGCCTAACCGCGAGAGACAGTTGCAAAACTGGGAACAGGGGAACTAAACAAATCAAATGCAAGTAATTTTAATTCAAGACGTAGACAATCTAGGTGGTAGGAATGAACTAGTAACTGTGAAAAACGGTTACGCTCGTAACTTCCTGATTCCTGGAAAACTGGCTGTTGAAGCCAATCCTTCTAATTTGAAACAATTAGAAGAGCGCCTAAAAGTAAAAGGCAAGAAAGAAGCTGCTATGTTGGCTGAAATCAACAAAGTAATTGACGTTCTAAAATCTTCTCCAGTGAAAATTGGTGCTAAAACCGGTACTAGCGGTAAGATCTTTGGTAGCGTAACTTCTTTGCAAATTACAAGGGCTATCCGTGACCAAAAAGGTTATGAGATTGACCGTAAGCGTATCAGCATTGTGGACGAAGTAAAAGAACTAGGTGCTTATAAAGCTTCTATTGACTTTGGCAACGGCCAACTGGTTGAGATTGACTTTGAAGTAGTTGCTGAATAAGCTTGATACTCAAATAACTGAAAACCCATCCCGATTTATCTGGATGGGTTTTTTCTTGCCCCTACCCCAAATGTTCATAACTAATCACATGACAATCATGGATTTGCCTGAAATCCTAGCTATACTGCTTAAATACAATTTTTGAAAAAAACAAAAAATGTTGAAAAAAAAATTGGAATATCGGAAAAAACAATAACTTCGGATGTTCAATGGCAGTTCTACTGTTTCTCAGAAGGTTTTTACGTAAATGCTTCCGGGTTCTTGGTTACTGTTTTACCATTGAATTTTTGATCACTTAATTTTTCAAAGAACATGAACATTTACGTTGGAAATCTTAACTGGAACATGACCAGTGAAGACCTGCAGGCCCTTTTTGCACCATTTGGTGAAGTAACCAGTGCCAAAATCGTTACAGACAAGTTTAACAATGATCGCAGCAAGGGCTTTGGCTTTGTTGAAATGGCAGATGACGAAGCAGCTCGCGCCGCTATCGCTGGTCTACATGACACAGAGAACCTCGGTCGCAAGATTGTTGTAAACGAATCTACCCCTCGTCCAGAAGGCGAAAGAGGCGGCTTCAAAAAGAAGAGCTTTGGTGGTGGTAACGGTGGAAGCCGCGGTGGATACGGTGGCGGAAGCGGTGGAAGTCGCGGTGGAAGCGGTGGCGGTTACAACCGTGATCGTGGTACTGGCGGCGGAAACGGCGGCGGTGGATACAACAGGTATTAATCCTACTACACTACAGACATTCAAGTCCAACGAAAGTTGGACTTTTTTTATGCTTTTACTATGGGCAAACTAACAACAAATTCAGTTCCCTTTCCTAATTCGCTAACAACATTGATTGATCCACCATGTTGTTCTGCAATTTGTTTACAAATAGAAAGTCCCAAACCATAACTGACTTCATTTTGGGTACCTTTTCTTTTGGCTTTTGTAAAAGCATCAAATATGTAAGGGATATTTTTATCGGCAATCCCAATTCCAAAGTCTTTTACCGATACCCTACAATTTTGACCTTGTTTGGATGCCGCTACTATAATTCTCCCCGACTGGTTACTGAATTTGATGGCATTATTCATCAAATTGGCAAATAGTCTTTGAATCTTGAATTGCTCCAAAGCTAGTATACAGGACTCTTCCATTTTCCTAAACTCAAATACAATCCCTTTTTCTTTAGATTTCAATTCCGCCATTAAGATCACATCTTCAACTAATTTGCATAGATCTATTAGTTCAAAATTCTCTGGCTTACTCAATAATTCATTTGACTGGAGTAGTTCATTTACCAGGGAATTAGAATTTTGACTAGAAGACTCTATAAAATCCAACCATTTTAGTTGCTCTAAAGTAAGATTACCCTGTTGTTTCATGATTTTTGAAATACTGATAACATTACTCAGTGGACTTCTTAAGTCATGAGCCAAGGAATATAAGATTCTTTCTTTGCTATTATTCGATTGTGATACTTCCTCTAAAGCAGTTTGTAATTTAAGCTGGCTTTTTAAATAGATATTCTTCAAATACAATAAAGAAATACTTGCCAATATAAAGGGTACAAAAACTTGAGCTACCCTATATCCTATAAGATCTGAAGGAATCCCATTTGCTATAATATCTAAATACCTGCAATATGTAAAGCCAATTGAAATCAAAAATGTGAAGAGTATATATTTCCAATTACTATCAAATATTACTGCACCTGCAACCATCATTACCAGAACACGATATTCAGAACCATTTCTATATTTTAATGCTATATATAAAGCTATAATGGATAATAGAACAAGGATCAAAGATCTAAGAAAACGGAATTTATGGTAATAGCCAATCCAAACGGTAAAACTGAAAAAGCTAAGTTGAAGTGTATTGATTAAAGCTAATTGGTATTTACCATTGTAGATATTGATGCCTAATGTCAATAGAATAAAAGGAATAACCATGATGGCAAATAGGTTAAACATCCTTTGCTTGTGAACTTCTACCAAGTCTTCAGAATCGGTAATTCCAAAGTCTAGTAATTGCTTAAGCCTTTTCATACATTAGGAGTACATTAGTTAACAGGGGGTATTCAAAGCTAATCATTCCAAAGAATCTTGTAGAATAATATTCAAGCATTTAATAAAACAAATAAACCAAGACAAGAGGGAAGAAGGAAGAGGGAAGAAGGAAAAATTGAGCCTTACTTGAATGAACCCACCCCTGCACTCACTACGTTCGGCGCCCCTCCCAGGAGGGGATGGGCATAAAAAAACCTCGATCTAAAAAGATCGAGGTTCAATAAATATGGCAGCTACCTACTCTCCCGGCTTAACGCGAGTACCATCGGCCATG
>Ga0075152_10000089_pt1 | contig 69305 bp, 70 predicted proteins | sample JI61114C2DNA_FD_70964 | JGI IMG/M metagenome (GOLD analysis project Ga0075152, IMG submission 70964) | Wastewater effluent complex algal communities from Wisconsin, to seasonally profile nutrient transformation and Carbon sequestration -... | ecosystem: Engineered > WWTP > Effluent > Algae...
CCGGCGACAAGGAAGGCACAGCCATCACCACGATCAACGCGCGCGGCGGCATGAACCTGACCGACGCGCTGCGCGTGAACGGCGTCGTGCGCTACATGACCGCCGAGTCCGAACTCGACGGCCAGGCCTACGGCTTCCCCATCGCAGGCCGCACCTATGACGACCCCAGCCGCACCAATCACGAACAGATCGTCATCGGCGCGTCTGCGACCTTCGATCCGTGGGACGGCGCGTGGGAAACCGTGGTCTCGCTCTCCCATGTCGACGCCAGCCGCCGCAATTTTCTGACGGATTTCCCGTTCCTGATCGGTCCGCCCGTGCCCTCGCCCGCAGATCTCCTGCTGGTTCCCGTCTACGAGAGCGGCACGAACTCATCGCGCTTCACAGCAGCGATCCAGTCGACCTACGCGTTCGGCGACGAAGGCTTTGCAAACTTCCTCACCGGCTTTGCCGAGCACGAGAACGAAACCTACGAGGACGCCTACACGGTCCGCGAGGAGGAGCGCACGCTCAACGCTTTCGGCCTGCAATACCGAGCCGAAATCGCCAGCCAGCTCTATCTCTCGGCAACCTTCCGCCACGACGACAACGACCAGTTCCAGGACGCCGACACTTGGAGCGTCTCTGGCGCATGGGCGATCCCGGGCACGGGCACGCGTCTGCATACATCGGCCGGCACGGGGGTCACCAACCCCACCTTCATCGAACAGTTCGGCTTCGATCCCTCCACCTTCATCGGCAACGCAGACCTCGTCCCGGAGGAAGCGCTTGGCTGGGACGCGGGGATCGAACAGACCTTGTTCGAAGACACGCTCACGATTGATGTCACCTACTTCTCTTCGGATCTCGAGAACGAGATCTATACCGCCTTCCTGCCGGGCTTCCTCACGACCGCGCTCAACAGCACCAGCGACAGCGACCGCTCGGGCTGGGAATTCACTGTCTACGCCGACCCGACGGATGACATCTCGCTCTATGGTTCGCTCACACAGCTCGACGCATCCGAACCGGCCGGCATCGAAATCCGCCGCCCCGAACAGACCGCATCGCTTGATGCAAGCTGGGACATCTTCGGCGGCCCGGTGCAACTGAACCTTGGCGTCTCCTACACGGGCGAATCGACCGACACCGACTTCGGCACCTTCCTGCGCACGCCAGTCGACGCCTACACCCTCGTCCGCCTCGGCGCGTCGTGGCAGGTCTCCGACAAGCTCGAACTCTACACCCGCGTCGAAAACTTGCTCGACGAGGAATACGAAGAAGTCATCGGCTATCTCGGCGCACCGCAAGGCCTCTACTTCGGCCTCCGCTTCCGTGACGAGGCCAGCAAGTGAACCGGCGCCAGCTTCAAATGCTGGCCACGCGCCTTGCCTCCCTCAGTCGCCACGCGACTGGGGGAGGTGGCGCGCCGCGTCTTCGCGGCGTGACGGAGGGGGTCTCTCTTTGGGCCGCACTTCTCGCCGTCTTCGTCATTCTCGCCTCCCCCGCCCACGCCCAACCCCAACGCATCGTCTCGATGAACCTCTGCACCGACGAGCTGCTGATGCGCATCGTCGACCCCTCCCGCATCGCCGCGATCACCTATCTCTCACAGCAGCCGGTGAACGCACCGCTCGGCCTCGACAGCATCTCCGCAAAGCTCCCCGTCAATCACGGCCTCGCCGAAGAAGTGATCCGGCTCGATCCCGACCTCATCCTCGCCGGACAGTTCGCCGCCACCACGGCCACATCGTTGCTGACCCGCCTCGGCTATCGCGTGGAAACCTTCGCGCCCGAAAACAGCTTCGCCGACATGCGCGCTAACATCCGCCGCCTCGGCGAACTGGTGGGCGAGCCCGCACGCGCTGAAGCCGTGATCGCAGACTTCGACGCCCGCCTCGCAGCCCTGCAGGCCCAGCTTCCACCTGGAGAAAAACCCGTCTTCGCCGACATCGGCGTCAACAACTACATCGCCGGGGCCAACACGCTCTATACAGAGGTCGTCAACGCTGGCGGCTATCGCACGCTGGGTCAGGCGCTGGGCTTCGAAGGCTTCCGCAACGTGCCGCTCGAACTCATCCTCACCGTGCGGCCCGCCCTCATCTCCACCGCAACGCCGTGGACGTCCCCGCCCTCCATGTCGACCATCTCGCTCGGCCACCCGGCTCTCCGCGCGCTCGTCGAACGCACTCCCCACATCACCATCCCTGAACGCTACACCACCTGCGGCGCGCCGAGCATGCTGGGCGCGGTGGAGCTTCTGGTGGAAGCGCGGAAGACGGGGTTGAGTGCACCATGACCCGCGCCCCCATCCCCTATCCGCTCCTCCTCATCCTCCTCGCTACTCTCTCCCTCACTCTCGGCGCGATCTCGCTCCTCGTCGGCCCCGGCGGCGGGCCCGCGGAAATCATGGCCATGCTCGTGCGGGGTGATGGTGACATCGCATGGATGATCGTGGGCGATGTTCGCCTGCCGCGAACCCTGCTCGCGCTCTTCGTGGGCGCAACACTCGGCATGGCGGGCGCAGCCCTGCAGGGCCTGTTGCGCAATCCGCTCGCCGATCCGGGCGTCGTCGGCGTCACCACCTCAGCCTCGCTCGGCGCAGTGATCGCGCTCTACACCGGCGCATCGCTGGCCTTCCCGCTGGCCCTGCCCGTGATGGGCATCGCCGGGGCGCTCGCCAGCGCCATCGTGCTGCTGATGCTGGCGAGGCGCGGCGGCATGCTCACGCTTGTGCTCGCGGGCGTTGCAATCTCCAGCCTGTGCGCCGCGCTCATGTCGCTGGCGCTCAACCTGTCGCCAAACCCTTATGCCGCAGCCGAAATCATGTTCTGGTTGATGGGCTCCGTCACCGACCGCTCGATGGATCACGTCGCACTCGCGGCGCCGCTGATGGCGCTTGGCGCGATCATGCTGATGCTCGCCGCCCGCGCGCTCAACGCCCTCAGCCTTGGCGAGGAAACCGCCGCCAGTCTCGGCGTAAGCCTTTCCCGCACGCGCGCCCTCGTCATCGGCGGCGCTTCCATCGGCGTCGGCGCCGGCACAGCCGTGTGCGGCGGCATCGGCTTCATCGGACTCGTTGTTCCGCACCTTCTCCGCCCGCTCGTCGGCCATACGCCAGGACGACTTCTCGCCGCCAGCGCATTCGGCGGTGCAGCGCTCCTGATGGCGGCTGACATTCTCGTTCGCCTCCTGCCCACCGGGATCGAGCTAAAGCTTGGCGTCGTCACATCGCTGGTCGGCGCGCCCTTCTTCCTCTGGCTCATCTTCCGCGCCCGCACGGAGCTTGAGTCATGAAGCTCGAAGCTGGGAACATCACCGTCACCGCACGCGGCCGCGCCATCGTAGACGACGCGGACTTGTCCGTGGAGCCGGGCGAACTCGTCGGCCTCATCGGACCCAACGGCGCCGGCAAGTCCACCCTGCTGCGCGCCCTGCTCGGCATCTCTCCGCGCGATGCAGGCAGCGTCACGCTAGACGGCCAGGATTTCGGCGCCATGCCGGCGCCCGCACGCGCGCGCGCCATCGCCTTCCTGCCGCAGGACCGCCGCGTCGAATGGCGCCTCACCGCGCATGATGTCGTAATGCTCGGCCGCTATCCGCACCAGGCCGGCTTCGGCGGCCCCACGCCCGCAGACCGCGAAGCCGTCGCCCGAGCCATCTCTGCAGTTGAAGGTGAAGCCCTGCTCGACCGCCCCATCTCGGTCCTCTCCGGCGGCGAACGCACCCGCATTCTCCTCGCCCGGGCCCTCGCCGTGGAGGCGCCCCTCCTGCTGGCCGACGAACCCATCGCCGCCCTCGACCCTTACCACCAGCTCCACGTCATGGAGATCCTCCAGGCCCGCGCCCGCTCCGGCGCCGGCGTCCTGGCCGTCATCCATGACCTTACGCTGGCGTCACGCTTCATGGACCGCCTCATCCTGATGAACGACGGCCGCATCATAGCCAGCGGGCCCCCCACCGCCGTCCTCACCCCCCAGAACCTCGCCCAGACCTACCGCATCACCGGCACACCTCCCATTCGCCTTAATTCCCCGACGTCAATCTAGTCCGACCTCCCGATAACCTGTCGCAATCGTGACCTCCCAAACGTACCCGTCAGTTTCCGCCAAATGAGTGTTGTAGTAATAGAAGTTACAGGATCGCGCTGAGCGAGTGCGCGACGACGGGAGACATATCGATATGAAGTTCAAGCTGCTGGCCTCAACCATGGCCGCCGCCGTACTGGGCATTGCCGCAATCGCGGGCGTCTCGGCCATCGCCGCGCCGTCCCCCGCCACGGTGACCGTGCCCGCCAAGGCCGACAACTTCCAGCTCACCGACCAGACGCGCCTCGCGCACGAGCTGCACTATTTCCGCGACGCCAAGGCGATCGTGATCATGAGCCAGCTGAACGGCTCGGCCACCTCGCAAGCCGCCGCCGCCGAACTCGAGAAGCTGCAGGCCGCCTACAAGGCGAAGGGCGTGCTTTTCTACATGCTCAACTCCGCCGCCACGCGCGATGCAGTGGTCCAGGAAGTGAAAGCGCAGGGCTATGACATCCCCGTGCTGGTCGACGAACTCCAGCTCGTCGGCGAGTCGCTGGGCATCCAGCGCGAAGGCGAGATCTTTGTGATCACGCCGAAGGACGGCTTCGCCATCGCCTATCACGGCCCGCTCGCCGCTGACGGCAAGGCCTACGCCGCCGACGCCATCGACTCGATCCTCGCCGGCAAGCCGGTCGCCTCGTCCCGCGTCGAAGTGAAGTCCGGGACAGAGATCACGTTCCCCGAGCGCGGCAAGGCGCAGGAACACGCCAACATCTCCTACTCGAAAGAGATCGCGCCGATCCTCCAGGCCAAGTGCGTCACCTGCCACCAGAAGGGCGGCATCGCCCCCTTCGCGATGGACAGCTATGACGTGGTCAAGACGTTCGCCCCGATGATCCGCGAGTCGGTTCGCGCTGAGCGCATGCCTCCCTACTTCGCCGATCCGCACATCGGTAAGTTCCAGAACGACCAGGCCCTGACGGCCGACCAAACCCGGACCCTGATCCACTGGCTCGAAGCCGGCGCGCCGCGCGGCGCGGGCCCCGACGTCCTGAAAGAACAGGCCGGCGAAGCTCCCGAATGGCCCTCCTATCTCGGCAAGCCCGATGTGATCATCGACCTGCCCGCCTTCGACGTGCCGGCCACCGGAATCGTCGAGTACCAGAACCAGCGCGTCGACAATCCGTTCAAGGAAGACGCCTGGCTTCGCGCCATCTCGATCAAGCCGGGCGACCGCACCGTGCTGCACCACGTGATCTCCAACCACGTGCCTGACCGCACCAAGCCGCCTGCCCGCATCCCTGGCGGCTCGGTTGGCTCCTACACCCCGGGCGCCGAAGCCCAGGTGATCGCAGCTGGCGCCGGCGCACCCGTGCCGGGCGGCGGCAAGCTGAACTTCCAGATGCACTACACGACCACGGGCAAGGCAGCGACCGACCGCACGCAGGTTGGCTTCTACACGCTGAAAGCCCCGCCCGAGTTCATCAAGCGCTCGACGGTCATCTTCGACCTTGGCCTGATGATCCCGGCGGGCGAGGGGCGCCACAAGGAAATCGCTTACGTCACCATGCCGGCCGATGCGTATCTCTACACGCTGTATCCGCACGCCCACTATCGCGGCTACCACGTCGAGCTTCTGCAGAAGGACGCCGACGGCAAGGAAACCATGCTGCTGTCGCTGCCGAAGTACGACTTCAACTGGCAGCGCGACTATGACCCGATCGAACCGATCCTGGTCCGCAAGGGCACCAAGCTGATCGCGACGTGGGTGTTCGACAACTCGACGAACAACCGCGCCAATCCGAACCCGAAAATCCCCGTCATGACCGGCGAGCAATCGCACCAGGAGATGATGTATTTCCGGATCAACTATCGCTGGGCCGACGAGACCGTCCAGAACATCCGCAATGACCTCGAGCAACAGATGCGCGCGGGCATGATGTTCGGCATGATTGACGACAACTATGACGCCCTGATCCAGCGCGAAGAACTGAAGGGCATGATGTCCTCGCTGAAGCCGCGCTTCGACGCTCTCGACGTCGACAAGTCGGGCGGGCTCGACCCGGCCGAGATGGGCGCAAGCGGCATGGGCGCGATGATGCCCCGCGGCGAAGACTTCGACCTCTAGTCACGGTCATCGACGACAAAACGGAAAGGCCGGAGCAACCGCTCCGGCCTTTTCTTTTGGCCGGCGCCTACGCTGCTGCCTGCCTCGGCTGCGTCGCACGGATCATCGCGGAGAACAGTTCGTTTGGTTCGATGGGCTTGGAGACATACCCGTCCATTCCCGCCGCGAGAAACTTCTCTCGATCACCGTGCATGGCGTCAGCGGTAAGAGCGATGACCGGCGTCCGGGCCCACGGTGCGCCACTGCTGCGTATCTGCGAGACAGCTTGCAGGCCATCCATGACCGGCATGTGCACGTCCATGAGCACGATATCGAACGGTTCTGCTGCAAGCCGCGCCAGCGCCTCCACGCCGTTTTCCGCCTCGACGACCACCACCCCCAACGGCTTCAGGAACATCTGCACCACCTTGCGGTTGATGGCGTTGTCGTCGGTCAGCAGCACGCGCCTGCCTGTCCACTCTCGCGGTTCGTCCTCCACGGAGGCTGCATCCGCGCTGGGTGCAGAATCGTCCGCTGCCGGCGCGCCGACGGCGAAGGTGAAATGAAAAGTCGAGCCGCGCCCCATCGTGCTCTCGACGCTGATATCACCACCCATGAGACGCGCCAGTTTGCGCGAGATCGACAGGCCGAGGCCCGTGCCGCCAAAGCGCCGCGTCGTGGATTCGTCCGCCTGCATGAAGTCCGAGAAGAGACGTGCCGCCTGCTCTTGCGTCATGCCGATCCCCGTGTCGGCCACGGCGACTTCCATGCGCCGACCCGCCGAGCCATTTGTTACTCGGGCCGATACTGTGATCCCGCCCTTCTCGGTGAACTTGATGGCGTTCGAGACCAGATTGGTGAGGCACTGCCGCACTCGGATGGGTTCGAGCTTGAGACAGGTTGGCAAATCGATATCAAGCTGCAGCGATACAGTGAGCCCCTTCTCCGCCGCCTTTGGACGGAACAGGTCGACTATGCCCTTCAGGGTCTCGTGCGCGTTGACTGACACGGGCTCAATCGTGACCTTTCCGGCCTCGATCTTGGACAGGTCCAGGATGTCATTGAGGACTGCCAACAGCGTCTGTCCGCTTTCGGCCATCACTTCTACCATGCTGCGCTGGCTCTCGGTGAGTTCCTCCTGACGCAGCGCCTGCGCCATACCGAGCATGCCGTTCAGAGGCGTGCGAATTTCGTGGCTCATATTCGCCAGGAAGGCCGATTTGGCTGCGCTCGCCGCTTCTGCCGCCTGCGCCTTGGCCTCGGCGCCCTTGTAGTTCGTTATGTCCATCAGGATCGCAACCAGCCCCAACGTTCCGTCCGGCAGCACGATGGGGGATTTCTTGGTCAGCGCGAATATGCCGTTGCCGACCACCTCCTCGTTTATGGTGCACTCGCCGCCGAACACGCGACGATCATGGGCGTGAAAAACCGCCACTTGCTCAGGCGGAAAGAAGAGTTCGTCGCCCTTGCCGATGATGTCGTCGCGACCGATCAGCCGTTCGAACGCCTTGTTGGCGTAGATCCAGCGATGCTTGCCGTCCTTCACGAATATCGGATCAGGCAGCGCATCAAAGACCGTGAACAGCAGATCTGCGCACTCGCGTGACTGGGCGAGATCGAAGGTCATGAAATGATCCTCGTCGGGCCGGTCACCGCAAATGCGTCGGCGAGCCCGGGAGGATGCACCATTTGCCCAAATGATGAATTTTCGACCCTATAATCTTTACCTGCGACAGCGCGCCGTACTCGCTTCCGCATGCGAGCCGTCGACCGAACCATTCGCGCGCGTGGACGGCATGCAGGCGGGACGCAGGCGTCCGTGCCTTCGCGGGTCGATCCTTCGACGATGCGGGGGGACCCCGCTCCAGCGAGCGGACTCATCAATTCACTTGCTGAAAACGCGAAGGCTGGTGGGCGGTACAGGGATCGAACCTGTGACCCCTACCATGTCAAGGTAGTGCTCTACCGCTGAGCTAACCGCCCCTTCCAGTCTGGAAGGCCAGCCTTGGATCGCGCCCTGGAACGCAAAGCGCCCCAAGTCGAGGCGGGTCTAATGCCCCCAAGCTGCGGGAACGTCAATGGACTGGCGCAAACGTGCGACTTCGAGGGCCGCTGGGGGCCGCCTGGGGTGGTTCAGGCCGCCATTACCCGCTCAACCTCTTCCACCAGTTCGCGCAGGTGGAAGGGCTTGGACAGGACCTTGGCGCCCGAGGGCTGGACCGCTCCATTGGACAGGGCGACCCCGGCAAACCCCGTGATGAAGACGATCTTCATGGCCGGGTCGAGTTCTGCGCCCCGGCGGGCTAGCTCGATGCCGTCGAGGCCGGGCATTACGATGTCAGTGAGCAGGAGGTCGAACACTTCGCGTTCGAGCGCCTTCAGGGCCGAGCGGCCCTCGTCGAAATCCTTCACGACATGTCCGGCGCGCTTCAGCGCGTTGACGAGAAAGCCGCGGAGGCTGTCATCGTCTTCAGCAAGGAGAATCTTGGCCATGGCGTCCGGGACCTCGACCCAGCAGGTTCAATCGTACGATTTGTGAGGCGTCGTGGTAAAGCAGGGATAAACACGCCTTGACCGGGCGTGGGGCTCCGAAATTATGGCGCGATGTTTCCTGGCATGACGCTCCTGTCCGACTTCCTGGCAAAAGGCGCGGAAAGCGGCCTTTCCAAGGGTCCGGAGGCCCCGTACGACGGGGCGTCGCTGGCGTTTTCGATCGAGGAGCCGGTGGCGGTGGTCTCGCCCGCTGTTTTTGCCTCACCCCATTCCGGCCGGCTGTATCCCAAGGGTTTTCTCGAATCAGCGCGCGCCAGCATGCTGGACCTGCGCCGGATCGAGGACGCCTATGTCGACCGCCTGCTGGCCGATGTGCACGGTTCGGGCGCCCCGGTGATCTGCGGATTGGTCGCCCGGGGGTATGTCGATCTCAACCGGGCGGAGTCCGAAATGGACCCGACCATGTTCGAGGACCCCTCCCCCAGCTGGTTCAGCCAGCGATCGCCGCGGGTGGACGCCGGATTGGGTTGCATTCCGCGCGTCGCCTACAATGGCGCGCCCATCTATGATCGGCGGCTGCGCCGGGACGAGGCGGAACGCCGTCTGGATCACGTCTATCGCCCCTATCATCGTGCGCTGGAGGCCCTGCTGAGGCGCGCGCAGGCGATGTTCGGGCAGGCCTGGTTGATCGACTGCCACTCCATGCCGGCCGAAACAGAGGCTGGCGGCCGCTCTCCCGACGTGGTCATCGGGGACCGGTTCGGCGCCTCGTGCTCGCCGGGCCTTGCAGACCTTGTGGAACAGCTTTTCCGGAACCGGGGATACACCACCGCCCGCAACAGCCCTTATGCAGGCGGCTTCGCCACCCTGGCCCATGGCCAGCCCGGACTGGGCCGCCATGCCGTGCAGATAGAAATGCGGCGCCGGCTTTATCTCGATGAGGCAACGGTCGAGCCGCATGACGGCTTCCTGACGCTACGGCGTGACCTAGGGGAAATTTCCGAGGAAATCTGCGCCTTTGCGCGCGCCCAGGTCGGCTTGGGAGCGGAAGATACAAAGAAGAAGGCCGCGCTGGATACCAGCGCGGCCAAAGGTTTAGGGAGGAAACGCCCATAAGGGCAGCGGCTCCGAAGAGCCACGAGTTGAAGTTACGCTGCAGCGCAAAAACCTCAAGCTTGAATCTCGCAGGTGCGGCGTAATTCCGCAGTTTGGCCGGAAAATGACACTTTTGATGCGTTCTGAGGCGCCAGTGTCCGCTTCTTATGCAGCCAGTTGTGCTGCATTGCACAAAACTCATGACAGCGCTGACAGTACTCGCCCCACAGGTTGGCAAGCGCCTTGCTGATCAACCGCCTGACGGTCCCTGAATGGTACGGGCCGGCGTGTGGGAGTATGAGTAAATGGCCACGGATGTGGATATCTATGTCGGCAAGCGGCTTCGCCGCCGTCGCCGGCTGCTGGGCCTGACCCAGCAAGACCTGGCTGGCCAGGTTGGCGTTCGGTTCCAGCAGATCCAGAAATACGAGTGCGGCGCTAACCGCATCACCGCCAGCCGGCTTTTCAGCCTCGGCACGGCGCTGAACGTCAACATCAACTACTTCTTCGAAGGCCTCGCGCCGGATGGCAAACAAGCCCCGGCCAACGACCAGGCTGACCGCCTGTCGGGCGACATCCTTTCGCAGAAAGAAACTCTGGAACTGGTGCGCGCTTACTACCGCCTGTCGGAACGTCCGCGCCGCCGCCTGCTCGATCTCGCCAAGGCGCTGGAAGGCGACGGGGCAGACGCGGTCGCGTCCTAAGGTCTTCAGACCCACTACGCCAATTGGCGCCTGGCCCGTCCATTCTCCGGCCAGGCGCCGTTTGCGTTTCCGGCATGGCGGCTTGCCGCCGGCCGGGCTCGCGGGCAAAGGTCGCGCCATGGACGGCGCGCACACCCTTCTCCCGATTGCCAACGACATGGCCGATGCTGCGCGCACGGCCGCCCTTCCCCATTTCCGTTCAGCCGCAAGCGTCGCCGAGAACAAGGCCGAGGACGGCTACGATCCCGTCACCGAGGCTGATCGTGCCGCCGAACGCGCCATGCGGCAGATTCTCGACGAGCGGCGCCCGGATGACGCCATCGAGGGCGAGGAATACGGATCGAAGCCCGGCACGAGCGGCTTCACCTGGTATCTCGACCCCATCGACGGTACGCGCGCCTTCGTCGCCGGCCTGCCCTCCTGGACCACGCTGATCGGCGTCACGCGGGATGAGCGGCCGATCCTTGGCATCATCGATCAGCCCTGGCTGGACGAGCGCTATGTCGGCCTCACGGACAAGGACTGGAGCGCGTGGCTGATCGGACGCGGGACGAAGACGCAGCTGATCACGCGGCGACTTCAGCACCTCACCGAAGCGATCCTGTCGACCACCGACCCCTTCATCCTGACGCCGCCCGAGCGCGGCGCGTTCGAGCATATCCGCGCCACGGCCAAGATCACGCGCTACGGTCTCGACGCCTACGCCTATGCGCGGCTTGCCGCCGGCACGATCGACATGGTGATCGAGAGCGGGCTCAAGTCGCATGACGTAGCGGCGTTGATCCCCGTGATACACGGCGCGGGCGGGCTGGTGACCGACTGGCGTGGTGAGCCGGCGAAGCTGGGCGGCCAGATCGTCGCCGCCAGTTGCCGCAGGATTCTCGACGAAGCCTTGATCTCGCTCAGGCGTTCAGCCGAGTGACAGCCCAGGATGCACACATGAACCCGCTTCTTCTCAACGCCGCCCGCGCCTTTGCGATGACGTCGTTTTCCGATGGCCGCATGAGCCCGGCCGAAGCCCAGCGATTTGCCCGCCTTGCCTCGCAGGAACCGGCGCTGAGCCATTTCGGCGCGGTGCAGACGTCGGACGCATGGGCGGTCGCCTCAAAAGAGGTGCACGAGGCCGAGAGCTTTGGCGGCGCCCTGCTGGCCATCCGTACTGAGATCACCGACGCCGACGGCAAGGCGCTGATGATGCGCGTGGCGCAGGCCGCCGTGGTGGCCGACGGGAAGCTGGAAGCTCAGGAAAACAAGGCGATCACCTCCCTCGCCGAAGCGCTTGGCCTCGACCCCGAGAAGTTCTGACCAGCCTGGGAACATACCGTACAGACGCGCGTTGGAGTCCGGTCCAGGGAGGACGGCATGAGGCCACGCGCAGGAACGCATCCCGTTACGCTTGAGCCAACGCGTGTGGTCGAGATCCTGTCTCTTGCGCGCGTCCACGACGAAAAGCTCCAGGAAACGCGTCAGGACCTGTTCCGGGCTGAGACCAAGCTGAATTTCGAACGGGCGTGGCGCTGGCCGATACGTGTCGGATGCGTCGGGCTGGGCGCTGTAGGCATGGTTGCCGCTCAGAATGACGACGTGCGCTCAGGCGCAGTCGCGTTCTTTCAGAGCATTTTCGGCCAAGCCCGCGACCGCGGCGTGGAAGCGCTCGTGTCGTTGCTGATTGCCGGGGCCGCCATCTGGCTTGTCGTCTTCATGGTTCGCCGCTGGTTCCGCGCCCCGACACCTGAAAAGCAGGCGCGCAAGCTGATGGAAGAGTTCGCGCGGGCCGACGGCGTGGCGTCCTACGTCTTCGCCGGACAGGACCAACCGGACGAGGCGGCCGCCACCATCGGCGCCCTAACCCGCCCCGAGAACAAGCATTTCAGGCAGCGCCGTCTTACCCAGGACAACCGCCCGCTGGCATCATCCCTCATGCAGCTGCTGAACCGGCAGGTCGACCATCGCGGGCAACTGCAACAGCGCGAGCCCGAGCTTGAGCTCACTCAGCCGATCACGCGGGTCGAGCGCGCTTGATCTCAGATTGCGTCGTCCAGCTAGCGGAAACGCTCCGTCGCGCCGGCAGCGTCGAGTGTCGCCAATAGTTCTGCGCGCGTGACGCGCCAGTCGACATCGCGCCGCGTGAACAGTGCGATGGGGATCGTGTCCGGCGCATCCTCGGCGATGAAGGCTTTCACCATCTCCGGCGTCAGCGTGACGCTGAACTGCTGCAGGCGATTGCACCAGTACGCCTCGCCATAGCATTCGGTGCGGCGCTGAGTGAAGGCAAAGTCCGCTTCGCGCCAGGGATTGCCGACATGGGCGGGCTCCGGCCGGTCCCACGGACCCTGCTCTTCGGTCGGCTTCACATCGGCCTGCGGAATGGAGCGTGCGCGCGAGCCTGCGAACACCACAGTCGCCACGCCTTCGGGCGGCTGCAGCACCAGCACCCACATCGCGAGCGCTTCGCCGCCGCTATAGAGGTTCGCATTCTTGGCTTCGTTCGACGGCGCCGAACTGGCGACCTGCCAGCCTTCCTCATCGGTGCGGACGCTCACCTCGGACCTGAAGCGCGCATAGTCCGTGGCCGGATCGGTTGTGGTGCAGGCCGCGCCAGCGAGCGCCAGAGCCAGTATTGCAACTCGCATGATCGCTCCCCCCAATTCGGGTCGGTCGCTTCAGATCTTCGTAGCCTCGCAGAGTTCGTCGAAGCCCTTGAACCAGACGGCGCGGCGTTCATCCGTCTCCATGAAAATCTCGTGCGCGGCGCCCTGCACCGGCAGATGACGCGCAGCGGGCAGCAGCGCGGCAAGGCGCGCGCCGGCTGTCGGATCGACGATGGCGTCCTCTGTCGCTGTTGCGACCAGCATCGGCATCGCCTTCAACCGGTCCAGCGCGCCCGGCCGGAAGAAGCTGGCGCAGACATCGAGCGCGGCAACGACCCAGCCAATCGTCGGCTGGCCGAGCGCGAGCCGGGGTTCAGCAGTGACAAGGCGACGATAGAGGCCCCAGCGATCGTAGTCGTGCGTGAACGGATTGCCCTCGAACTTTTCGTCTTTCCCCTCGGGCTGTGCGGGGAAAGTGCCGAAGCCAACCGTGTTGGCGGCACGCGCGTACATCTGAAGTGGCGGCGGAACCGGAATTCCCCACATCGGCGCGGAGAACGCAGCAAGGCGCGCTTCGATCGCGCCCGTGCGCATCGCCTCTAGCGAAATGGCGCCTCCCATCGAGTGGGCCACCACAATGCGTTGCTTCGGCGCGCGATCCGCGATGGCGGCAAGCCCGCGCACAAGCGCACCGACATACGTGTTGAAATTCGTGACGTGGCCACGGATGGGATTCTTCAGCGGGCGATCAGAGAGGCCCTGCCCCGGCCAGTCGAAGCAGGCCACGGCAAAGCCGCGCGCCTGCAGGTCCCGCTGGACCTCGAAATACTTCTCGATGGATTCCGTCCGGCCCGGACAGACGATGGCAAGCGTGCGCGCCGTCGCCACCGTCGCAGGGGCGTAGAGCATGCGAAGGCGGATGCCGCCCTCGCCCTGGTACCAGATGATTTCGGCGCCAGCGGGAGGCGGATTGCCGGGCACGAGGACCATGTCCCCGCGCGCGGCCGCCTCCGGCTGTGCGCCGTCACCCACTGGCTTACTTCAGTTTGGAGAAGAGCGAGGACAGCTTCATGGCGACGCCCATGTTTCCGTCGACCTTCAGCTTGCCCTGCATGAAGGCCATGGTGGGGTCGAGAGCGCCCTGCGCCATCTTCAGGAAGTCATCGAAATTGACCTTGATGGTGGCGTCAGCCGCGCCATCGTCGTTGGTGACCTTGCCGGCCCCGCCATCGATGAACAGCTTGCCGACATCGCCGAAATCGAACTTCACCTTGTCGGTGAAACCCGAGCCCGCGCCGAGCGCGCCTTGAACCTTCGAGGTGAGTTCAGCCAGATCCATGTGTCGTCTCCTTTGACGGTGTCAGGCACTTGTCGCGCAGCCGGCGCGCGAGTGCAACGCAGAATGTATGACAGCCCACTCGCGCCCGGGGCACGCGGTCGCTAGGGTCGATGTAGGGAGGCCCCATGAGCTGGAAAAGCCACATAGACGAACTTAGGGCGCGCGAACGCCTGGCCGAGCAGATGGGCGGGGACGAGCGCGTCGCCCGACAACGCAGCATGGGCAAGTTGACGGTACGCGAGCGGGTAGCCTTCCTCGCGGACCCCGGCAGTTTCCACGAGGTCGGCAAGATCGCTGGCAAGGCCGGCTATGGGCCGGACGATCAGATCGCGGAATTCCTTCCGGCGACCATGGTGTTTGGCCGGGCGACCCTGAACGGCCGGCCAGCCGTGATCCTGGGCGACGATTTCACCGTGCGCGGCGGGGCGTCCGATGCGTCCATCGCGGGCAAGATGCTGATGGCCGAGCAGATGGCCAACGAATACGGCATGCCTATCGTGCGAATGATTGACGGCACGGGCGGCGGCGGCAGCGTGAAATCGCTGGAGACCAACCCGCGCACCTACATCCCGACGACGCCGGCATGGGAATGGCTGGTCGCCAACATGCAGCGCGCGCCGGTGGTGTCGCTGGCGCTGGGACCGTGTGCGGGACTTGGCGCTGGGCGCGTCGCCGCCAGCCATTTCTCGGTGATGGTGAAGGGACTTTCGCAGGTGTTCGTCGCGGGTCCGCCGGTCGCCAAGGCGATTGGCGAGGATGTCGACAAGGAAGGGCTTGGCGGCTGGGAGATCAATGGCCGCAATGGCGTGGTCGACAATGTGGTCAACTCCGAACACGAGGCCTTCGCGCAGGCGCGTCGCTTCCTGTCCTACATGCCGCTCAACTCCAGCGAGGCGCCGCCGGTGATCGAGCCGACGGACGATCCGAAGCGGCGCGAGGACTTCCTGATCGACATCGTGCCGAAGGACGGCAAGACGCCCTACATGCCGCGCAAGATCATCGAGGCGGTTGTCGACAAGACGCCGGAAGGATCGAGCTTCTTCGAGATCGGCGCGCTGTGGGGGCGGCAGGTTGTCACCGGGCTCGCCCGCATTGACGGCCATCCAGTCGCGATCATCGCGGGCGATCCGTTCTTCCTGGACGGCGCGTGGACATCCGATGCGTGCGAGAAAGTCGTGCGTCACATTGATCTGGCCGACACCTTCCACCTGCCCGTCATCCACTTCGTCGACTGTCCGGGATTTGCGGTTGGCGTGAAGCACGAGAAGTCAGGCGTGACGCGCAAGGGCGTGCGCGCCATGGCTGCGATCTACCAGGCGCAAACGCCGATTCTGCCGGTGGTGATCCGCAAGGCCTACGGCCTCGCAGGAAGCGTGATGTTCAATCCGACGAAAACGCGGTGGCGTTACTGCTGGCCATCCGGCGACTGGGGCAGCTTGCCGATGGCGGGCGGCATCGAAGCCGCCTACAAGCGCCAGCTGGAAGCAGCCGAAGATCCCGAAGCGGAGCTGAAGGAGCTGTACCGCAAGTTCGAAGCGATGCGCTCGCCCTTCCGGACAGCGGAAGCCTTCATCGCCGAGGAGATCATCGACCCCCGCGACACGCGGCCGCTGGTGGTCGACTTCGTCCACCACGCCTATCGCGTGATCAAGGCGGAGCCGCGCAGTTTCGGGATGCGGCCGTAGGGCAGCACTTGTGAGCGCGGCCTCGTGGTTCGACAGGCTCACCATGAGGCCTATTGGTGAGCGCGCCCGTGGCTAGAGCGCCTCATCCTGAGCCTGTCGAAGGACGAGGCGCGGAACAGGAAGCCGCAGGCCCCAGAAACGGCGACGCCGGCCACTGCTTTCACAGGGCCGGCGCGACACCATGGTGGTCCGCCAGTTCGTCCATCGAGCCTCGGCCCTTCGACCTTCCGCCCTGATCAGGGGCGCGCCCGTACGACGCCATCCGGCGAAAGCTGAGCCTTGAGCGCCTTGGTGTGCGGACCACAGAACTCTGGGAACCAGTCCCACTTTCCTGTCGTCGCGCAGCTGAAGCCACGCTCGTGTCCGGTCATCCCCTCTCGAGGGCCCGCGCGGTCTTGGATCCCGCCTTGGGCGTGCCGCAGGTCTTGCAGACCACGCGTCACTTCCGGTGCTCGTTTGCTCCCCTTATCCTCAGCGCCTGTCCAATCAGGCTTACCAGCGGGGACATCCAGTTGCTCGACCCGCGACGGTCTCCTCTCCGGACAGGTTCAGCATGACAGAAAAGTTTTCGGCGCCAATTGCGGCGCCCTGTGGAAACTGTTGACGGTGCTGTTGATAAAAACCTCTCGCACATGCGAGAGACCAAACGCATTTGCGAATGGCGGGAGACGAACATGGCGCTCGATCTTGAGACGCGGGAGCAGCTGATCGAAACGGTGCGCCGCTTCGTCACTGAAGTCTGCCGCCCGAACGAACAGCTGGTTTCGGAGACCAACGCGATCCCCGAAGCCATCGTGCAGGAGATGCGCGATCTCGGGCTCTTCGGCATTTCGATCTCGGAGGAATACGGCGGCCTCGGACTCACCATGGAGGAAGAGGCGCTGGTCATCCTCGAGATGGGCCGCACCTCCCCTGCCTTCCGCTCCACCTTCGGCACCAATGTCGGCATCGGCAGCCAGGGCATCGTGATGTTCGGCACCGAAGACCAGAAGCGCGACTGGCTTCCCAAGCTCGCCACCGGCGAGGCGATTGCGAGCTTTGCGCTGACTGAGCCAGATGCGGGATCGGACGCGGGATCTGCCAAGACGAAGGCCGTGCGCGATGGCAACCACTACGTGCTGAACGGCGCCAAGCGCTACATCACCAATGCCGACAAGGCGACGATCTTCACGGTCATGGCGCGCACGGACCCGAACACGCCGGGCCCCAAGGGCCTCTCCGCCTTCATCGTTGAGCGCGACACACCCGGCGTCACCATCGGCAAGCCCGAGAAGAAGATGGGCCAGCAGGGCGCCAATGTCTGCGACGTTATCTTCGAGGATGCGCGCGTGCCGATCACCAACCGGCTGGGCGAAGAAGGCGAAGGCATGAAAGTCGCCATGTCGGTCCTGGACCGCGGTCGCCTGCATATTTCCGCCCTGAGTGTCGGCATCGCCGAGCGCCTCGTCGAGGAAATGACGCGCTATGCCAGCGAGCGCAAACAGTTCGGCAAGCCGATCATCGAGCATCAGCTGGTGATGGGCATGATCGCCGACAGCTATGCCGAAGCGACAGCCGGGCGCGCCATGGTGATGGATGGCGTGCGCAAGTACGACGCCAAGGAGACGACGACGCTCATCGCCGCAGCGACCAAGATGTGGTGCACCGAGATGGTCGGCCGCGTCGCCGACCGCGCCGTGCAGGTGCATGGCGGGGCCGGCTACATCGCGGATTATGCCGTGGAGCGCTTCTATCGCGACGTGCGCATCCTGCGCCTCTATGAAGGCACAACGCAGATCCAGCAGATGGTGATCGGCCGCGAGCTTCAGCGGATGGCGAAGGCAGGCGAGATCTAGCCCTCTTCCTCCAGCGCGGCGACGAGGGCGGCGCGGAGCTCGGTGTTGTCGTCGAAGTCGACAGACATCTTCTGGCCGTTGATCATTACGGGGAGCGCTTCGGTGTTGGCCCCTGCGAGCGTGACGGCCCGGTCGAAATCGGCCAGCGCCGCCTGGCGAAGCTGAAGGCGGATGGGCTTCTCTTCAACCACATCGGCCAAGGTTGCGCGGGCGAGCGCGGCGACCTTGAGGACATGCGGATTGGCGGGACAGGCGGTGGTCTTCTCATTGATCGAGGCCGTCGCCTCGGCGGGATCAACGCCCTCGCCGTGCTGGCCGATGGAGGCCATCAGGCTGGCGGTTTCCTGCAACGCGCCATCGGGACAGGCCATTGCGGCAGGAGCGGCGAGAATCGTTGCGGCGGCGAGCAGAAGTATTTTCATGAACCAATCTGAGCGACGCATTGCGGCGCAAAGGCGGCGGGCGCTGCTTCATGCGGGCCACGTTCAAGGGTGACAGGCGACGCCGCTCTCGCTTAGATCGCCACCAGCACAAGCCGGGGTCTTCATGGACAGTGATGGTGAAATCGCGCGCGCCGCGAAGCTGAAGCCGATTGCGGAGATCGGCGGCAAGATTGGCATACCGGCGGATTCGCTGGTTCCATACGGACATACCAAGGCGAAAATTTCGACGGGCTTCCTGAAGTCGCTGGCCGGCCGGCCCGAAGGCGACCTCGTGCTGGTGACCGCGATGAACCCGACACCAGCAGGCGAAGGCAAGACCACGACGACAGTGGGGCTGGGCGACGCCCTCACCCGCATCGGCAAGCGCGCGGTGATCGCGCTGCGCGAGCCGTCGCTGGGCCCGTGCTTCGGCCAGAAGGGCGGCGCGACGGGCGGCGGCTTTGCGCAGGTCGTGCCGATGGACGACATCAACCTGCACTTCACCGGCGACTTCCACGCCATCACGGCGGCGCACAACCTGCTGGCCGCCATGGTCGACAATCACATCCACTGGGGCAACGCGCTGGGCATCGACACGCGGCGCGTGCGCTGGCGCCGGGCGCTGGATGTGAACGACCGCAGCCTGCGCGGGGTGGTGACGGGGCTGGGCGGTGTGGCCAACGGCACGCCGATGGAGGCAGGGTTCGACATCACGGTCGCGTCCGAAGTCATGGCGATCCTGTGCCTGGCGAATGACCTTGCCGACCTCAAGGCGCGGCTGGCGAAGATCATCGTGGCCGAAACGCGCGAGCGGAAGCCGGTGACGGCGGGCGACATCAAAGCAGATGGCGCGATGGCCGTGCTGCTGAAGGACGCGCTACTGCCCAACCTGGTGCAGACCATCGAGAACACGCCGGCCATCGTTCACCTCGGCCCGTTCGCGAACATCGCTCACGGCTGCAATTCAGTGACGGCGACGCGCGCCGCGTTGAGGCTTGGCGAGATCGTGGTCACCGAAGCGGGATTTGGCGCAGACCTCGGCGCGCAGAAGTTCTTCGACATCAAGTGCCGGCTTGCAGGGCTCAGGCCCCGCATGGCTGTTCTGGTCGCGACCATCCGCTCGATGAAGATGAATGGCGGCGTGGCGAAGGGCGATCTTGGCAAGGAAGACGTCGAGGCATTGCAGCGCGGGGCCGTGAACGTCCAGCGCCATATCGAGAACCTGAAGGGCTATGGCCTGCCGGTGATCGTGGCGCTCAACCACTTCACCAGCGACACGCAGGCCGAGATTGACGCCGTGAAGCGCATCGTCGGCGCGATGGGCGCCGAGGCCATCGTGTGCCGGCACTGGGCCGAAGGCGGCAAGGGCGCAGAGGATCTGGCGCGCGCCGTCGTCGCGCAGCTTGCGAAAAAGCAGGACAAGTTCGAAACCCTCTATGACGACGCCCTGCCCCTGCTGGACAAGATCGAGACGACGGCCAGGCGCATCTATCGCGCGTCCGGCGTTTCGGCGCCGCAGAAGGTGATCGCGCAGCTCAAGCGTTGGGAAGAAGCGGGCTATGGCCGCCTGCCTGTGTGCATCGCCAAGACGCAGTATTCGTTCTCGACCGACCCCACCAGGCTGGGCGCGCCAGTAGACCATGTCCTAGATATACGCGAAGTGCGGCTGTCGGCTGGCGCGGGCTTCGTCGTTGCGATCTGCGGCGACCTGATGACCATGCCGGGCCTGCCGCGACAGCCTGCGGCCGAGCTGATGTCGGTCGATGTCGACGGAAACATCCACGGCCTGTCGTGAAGGAGCGGCATATGCGGATTGCAAAACTCGCCCTGCTTGTCCGCGACTATGACGAGGCCATCGACTGGTTCACCCGCTGTCTCGGTTTCGAGCTTGTGGAAGACGATCCACGCGGCCCCGGCAAGCGCTGGGTCGTCGTGCAGCCGCCGGGCGGGCGCGGTGCGGCGCTGTTGCTAGCCCGCGCCGTGGGGGATCAGACCGCGGCCATCGGCAATCAGTCCGGCGGACGCGTGTTCCTGTTCCTCGAGACCACCGACTTCGATCGCGATCATGCACGCATGAGTGCAGCGGGCGTGAAGTTCGCCGAGGCGCCGCGCAGCGAGCCATACGGCAAGGTCGCCGTGTTCGAGGATCTCTATGGCAATCGCTGGGATCTTCTTGAAACGCGCGTCGCCTGAAGTTCGGTCGGACTTACCCAACGGCGCCGCTTGCGCTTGACGCCGTCAACTGGGAGGATTCGCACGACAAGAACAGAAACTTCGGGAGCTAACATGCGGCTGACACGGCGGACACTTCTCGGCACGGTCTGGGCGACGGGCGTTGCTGCCTGTGCTGGCGCCCCCGGCATCATGGCGACCGGAAGCGAGGTCGACGCAACCGAACTCGCGAGTCTGATCAAGTCCGGAAAGATGTCGGCCGCCGAAGCCGTCGAAGGCGCGATTGCGCGTGCGCAGGCAGCACAGCCGAAGATCAACTTCATGGTATCCGACACGTTCGCCGCCGCGCGGGCGCGGGCCATGAACCCAGGGGATGGACCGTTTGCGGGCGTGCCTTACCTAATCAAGGATCTCAACAGTGTGACCGGCGCAGTGACGCGCCATGGCTCGCGCGTGACGGAAGGCTCGCCGCCCGCCACCGAACAGGATGTCTACGTGAACGCGACGCTGGGGACAGGCCTCGTGTGCATAGGCAAATCCGCAACGCCGGAAAGCGGCTACCTGCCGACGACCGAGCCGCTCGCTTTCGGACCAACGCGCAATCCGTGGGACACCTCGCGCTCCACCGGCGGATCTTCCGGCGGCGCCGCAGCTGCTGTTGCAGCGGGTGTTGTCCCGATGGCGCACGCCAATGATGGCGGCGGATCCATCCGTTTCCCGGCGGCGAATTGCGGGCTCGTCGGCCTCAAGACGTCGCGCGGCCGGCTGGTGTCGGAAGGCAAACCTGGCCCTACTGATATCTCCGTGCAGGGCTGTGTCTCACACACCGTGCGGGATACGGCGAAGCTGATCTCACTGACCGAGCGCAAGGGGGCCGAGGCCATCCACGCGCCCGTCGGTTATGTCGATGCGCCGGTGCGGCGCAAGCTGCGCGTCGGAGTCCTGACGACTGGCTTCGGCGGAAACGCGGCGGACAAAGAAGTGGCCGCGGTCGTGAACAACGCGGCTCTGATGCTCGAAGGTCTCGGGCATACAATCAGCCAGACGAAGTGGCCACTTCCTGCAAGTTTCCAGGATGATTTTCTTGCGTTCTGGTCGCTCGGCGCAGCGCAGGATATCGCAGGCGCAACGAAGGCTTTCAATCGGCCCGCCACGCCGGAGTGGTTCGAGCCGTTCAGCCTGCGCATGGCGCAGAATGCGGGCTCGATGACAGATGCTGATATCGGCGCCACGATCCAGCGCCTGATGGCCGCGAGCATGGCCTACAATGAGTGGATGAAGGGCTTCGACATTGTGCTCTCGCCGGTCCTGTCCTCGCCGCCCTCGCCGCTCGGCTATCTGCGCGGCGACGTTCCGTTCGACACGCTCCGCGAGCGGCTGCTGCAGCAGGTGGGCTACACGCTGATCCACAATGTGTGTGGCGCGCCGGCGATAAGCCTGCCGCTCGGGCGCTCATCGTCGGGTCTCCCGATCGGTGTGCAAGCCTCTGGGGCATTGGGGGCCGATGGCCTGCTGCTGGAAGTCGCCTACCTGTTCGAGGAAGCGATGCCTTGGCGCAGCCATCGCGCGCGTCTCGCCTGAGGCCTGTCCTTACGGCGTCTGTACGGATGCGCGACTGACTGTAAGGTCGGCAGCGGGCCACATTGGGGAGGCATGTATGCCACGCACACTCGCCGCAGGATTTCTATTGGTTGCCTCCGCCTGCGTCTCCGCGCCGGCAGAGAACGCATCGCGCGCGCCCTCCCCGCCGACCGTCAGTGTGTTTGCTGTAGCGCACCAAGACGACTGGCAGCTGTTCATGAACCCCGAGGCGTATCACGCCATGAACGAGCCGCAGGAGAAGGCCGTCTTCATCCATGTGACAGCGGGCGACGCCGGCGCAGGCGCGGGCGGCCCGGGGCCTGTTCCCTACTATCTGGCGCGCGAAGAAGGCGCGTTGCGCGCCGTGCGCTTCATGGCGAACGCCGCCGATCCCACGGTCGGTAGAGGCGCGGCGATGTACAGCGCAATGGTCGAACGCGGGGGTCATGTCGTGCAGCGGCACGCCTATGCGAATGCCGTCGTGTATTTCCTGCGCCTGCCGGACGGAAACATCGTCAACGGAACCGTGTTCACGCCGCACCCGGAATCCATCACGCGCCTGCGCTCAGGCGAAGCGGCGACATCCGGCACGGTCGAGAACAGTGCGCGCTACGAGGGCTGGGATGATCTGCTTGGCACCCTCAACGCCATCGTGGAATCGGAACGCGTGGCGGGTTCTGGCCTTACGCTGCACATCGCCGAACTGGACGAAGAGATGAACCCGGGCGATCACCCGGACCATCGCGCCACCGCCCTTGCGATGGAGGCAGTGGCCGCAAAGTATCCGTGCTCACCGCTATATCGCCACATCGAGTACTTCACGCGCACCAAGCCGGTGAACCTCACCGGCGAGGACTACATGATCGACGTCGGCACCTGGGCGGCAACCGCCTCCGGCCTCAGCGACAACCACGCCAAGGCGACATGGGAGCCCGATCACAACGCCTGGATCGGCCGCAGCTATTCACGCGTGCAAGAGCCTGCGGCGGGATGCCCACAATAGGCTGCCGCCCTACTTCTTCGGGTGCAGCCGCACGTTCATCGCCGTGTAGCCTTTCACGAAGGAGCTCGGCACGCGCTCTGGCTCGCCAAGAACCTCGATCCGGTCGTAGCGGGCGAGGATTTCTTCCCACAGGATCTGCAACTGCAGTTCGGCGAGGCGGTTGCCGACGCAGCGGTGAATGCCGAAGCCGAAGGACAGATGGCGACGCACCATCGGCCGCTCGATATTGAGCACGTCAGGCTTGTGGAACTGCGTCTCGTCGCGATTGCCCGAGGCATACCACATCAGGACCTTGTCGCCCTTGCGGATGGTCTTGCCGCCCAGCTCATAGTCTTCCAACGCGGTGCGACGCATGTGCGCCAGCGGCGTCTGCCAGCGGATGATTTCGGACACGGCTGACGGCAGCAGCGACGGGTTGGCCTTCAGCTTTTCCCACTGGTCCGGCCATTTATGCATCATCGCGTAGATGCCGCCGGTCATCGAGTTGCGGGTCGTGTCGTTGCCGCCGACGATGAGCAGGAGCAGGTTTCCGAGATACTCCTGCGGCGTCATGTTCCGCGTGTGCTCGCCATGCGCCAGCATGGAAACGAGATCGCCCTTGGGCTCGACATTCACCCGCTCATTCCACAGGCGCGTGAAATAGCCGAGGCACTCAAGTAGCTCGCCGCGCCATTGCTCCTCGCTGGTGACGATCTCCGGATTGTTGCGGCCAGTGGCGACGTCGGACCAGCGGGTCAGCTTGCGGCGGTCTTCAAACGGGAAATCAAACAGCGTCGCGAGCATCATCGTGGTCAGCTCGACCGACACCTTGTCGACCCAGTCAAAGGGCTCGCCCGCGGGAAGCTCGTCGAACAACTTCTTCGTGCGCGAACGGATCAGGGATTCGAACGACTTGAGGTTTTCCGGCCCCACAATCGACTGGACAGTCTTGCGCTGCAGATCGTGCTTGGGCGGATCCATCGCGATGAACATCGGCAGCTGGAAGTCTTCGTCCTGGTCGACGACGGTGATGCCGCCCTCGGAGGAGAAGACGCCGTGGCTGGTGTCCACGGTCATGATGTCCTTGTAGGTCGTGACGTTCCAGTAGGGTCCGAACGGGCTGTCCGGCGTGTAGGAGACCGGGGCCTCGTTCCGCATCCGCGCGAAATACCCCCAGTACGCTTCCTGCCGCCACAGCTCGGGATCGGTGATGTCGAACGTGGCGAGGTCGATCTCGCTGGCCTTGGGCGGGGTTGCATCCTTGGGCAGGCCGTTCTTGCGGAACGCCTCGGCGCCAGCCTTTGTGGGTGTTGCAGTTGTCGCCGTATCGGCCATGGCGGTGCTCCTGACGTCGGTTCGCGTGACATGATCCACGCTTGCCTTGACACAGTCTAGCAGAGGCTTGCATCAGGGGCAGTCCTGTCCTTGCGGCAGGCAGCGCTTTCTTGCATGCGTCATGTCCGCTCTGGCCGCCATGAGCATGCAAACCTTTCAGGCGCCTGCGGATATGCTAGACGTCCTGACCTTCCGTTTCGCTGCCGCGCCTTCGCCACCCCGCCTACTACAGGGACAGCTCGCCTTGGGACCAGACTCACAGCCTTCCCAGCGCCGCGCCCTGTCAGTGCTGATCCCCTTCTTCAACGAGGCGGGAAACATCCATCCGCTGCTGGACGAGGTGCACGCGGCGATGGTCGGTGTGGACTACGAGATCGTCTGCGTTAACGATTGCTCTTCAGACGCAACAGCGGCCGAACTCGCTGCCGCGCTCGCCGCCAACCCCGACCGGATCAAGGTGCTGACCCATCGCCAGCGGCGCGGAAAATCGGCCGCCCTGTTCACGGGCCTGCGCCATTGCGTCGGCGACTGGGTGCAGCTGCTGGACGGCGATGGACAGAACGACCCGGCCGACGCCCGCCGCATCTGGGACCTGGTGGCGGTCACGGACGAGAACCCGGCGCTCGGCATTGTCTGCGGCAAGCGGACCAGCCGGAACGACAGCGGGTTCAAATGGCTGCAGTCGCGAATCGCCAATGGCGTGCGCCGTTTCTGCCTGCGCGATGACGCCACCGACACGGGCTGCGGCTTCAAGCTGATCCGGCGGCGGGCGTTCCAGGACCTGCCCTATTTTGCGGCGATGCACCGCTTCCTGCCGGCGCTGGTCAAGCGCGCTGGCTGGGATGTGCGCGAAGAGGCTGTCGCCGACCGGCAGAGGCGCCATGGTGTGTCCAAGTACGGTTTCCTGGGTCGTTTCGGCGCCGGACTTGTGGACCTGTTCGGCATGATGTGGCTTGTGCGGCGGGGTGGATATGGCGTCGCCGTCGAGTGGGATGACCCGCGCAAGCAGCGCTAGGGTCCCTGTTGTCGTCTGGCGCCGGTAGAGTGGAAGAACGCGCGTGAAGCAGCCGATTCGGCAGCCCAAGCAAAGCAAGAAGGCCAAGCGTGCGGCGGCCAAGGCGGCGCAGCGGCGCCGGCTGCCCGAGCGCAGTGGAGGCTCGTCCTTCGAGGCGCTGGTGCGGCTCGACAGGTCGGCGGTGCTGACCGCGATCCTGTTCTATTGCGTGATCCACTGGATGATCCGCGTCTTCATCGCGCCGGTCTACACGGTCGAGGAAGCCAACCAGCTCCTGTTCTCGCAAACGTTCGAGCTTGGATACGAAGCCCGGCAACCGCCGATGATGGCCTGGCTGCACTGGCTGGCGACGCGAGCGGGCGGCATTTCCCCGCCGATCGTCTTCGCCGTCAAATACGTGCTGATGTTCATCGGGCTGGCGTTCTATTACCTCGCCGCCCGCAACGTGCTGATCCGGCCGGGCGTGTCGGCTGCCGCGCTGGGCGCCTGGGCGCTGACCTTCCAGATCGGCTGGGCCGCACACGAGGACCTGCTCGGCGGCGTCGCCCTGATGGCCGTGCTGTCGATCTGCTTCCACGCCATCACCCGTATCCTCACCTGGCGACGGCGGCGCGACTGGGCCTATCTCGGTTTCGCCATAGGCCTTGGCCTGCTGACGCATCACCTGTTCGCCACCTTCCCGGCGGCGATCCTGCTGGCGATCGCGCTTTCCCCCTTCTTCCGCGATTCGATGAGCGTTGGCCGCCTGCTGACCGCCTTTCTGGTCGCGATGCTGATCTATGCGCCCTATGCCGTGTGGGTAGTCACCCATATCGGCTCGATCGGGGATGCGGCGCGTGAGTATGCAGCGTCGTGGGAAATCGACTCGGCGTGGCTGGAGCGTGCGGGCAACGCCGCCGCTCAGCTTGGCCGGGCGCTGCTGGAATTCAGCCTGCCCCTGCTGCTGTTCTGGATGATGCTGTTCTGGACGCTGTGGCTGCCGGTGATCTACCCGCTCTTCCCGCGCCGCAACACGGACGAGGAACCGCACGAACTGGCCTGGCGCCAGCTGTTCACCCGCGCGGCGTTCTTTGCGGCGCTGAGTTACCTCGTCAGTGTTGCGCTGGGCGTGCAGGCCTACAAGCCGCACTGGATGATGCCGGTTCTGTTCGCGCTGCCGATCTGGCTGTTTGCGCATGTGAAGCGCGCCGGAGATTTCCCCGTTGCGATCCGCGCGTTTGGCGCGCTGGTGATCGCGTTCATCTGCCTCGTCATCGGCGGGCGGTTCGTTGAGGCTCAGATGGAGATCACGACCTGCCGCGAGGGTGGCTGCCGGCCCTACACCCCCATCGCCGAATGGGCGGCTGCGCTGAAGCAGGCCGAGTTCACTGACGGGACGATCGTGGGCGCTGATATCCACCTCACCGGCAACCTGCGCGCCGCCTTCCCGCGCGCGCGCGTAATCGACGCCTCGGCCCCGCCGGCCGCCTATCCGGACCGTCGCACGCGTCTTGCCTGCCTGATCGTATGGCGCGACACGAATTTCAACGAGAGCCGCAACGTGGCGATCATGCCGGAAGTGCTGTCGACCTATCTCACGAAGGAGCTAAAGGTCGACCTGCCGGACCTTGGCGCGCGTGGCGCCATCCGGCGCGATCTGATCGGGTCGGACGACAAGGCCGCGACGCTGTACTACCAGCTCATCGGCCCCTCGGGCGATTGCGGCTAGCTCGCGCCTTCGGGATCGTCCTCGCGCTTCACCATCATGCCCTCCGGCAAGAGCGCCGGATCGGGATCGACACGCAGCACGCGGTTGGCCATGTCGAGGTCGGTGAACACATCCTCGGTAAAGGGCAGGAAATAGCTCTGGCCCGTGGGCGGCTGCACCTCGACGAGATCGCCAGCGCCAAAATCGTGAACGGCTTTGGCGACGCCAAGCACGCGGCCATCGGCATGGACGATGGATGCGCCGATGAGATCGGCGACATAAACCTCGCCCTCGTCTTCTTCCGGTTCAGGCAGCGCCTCGCGCGGAGCGTGGAGCAGCGTGCCGCGCATCGCTTCCCATTCCTCGCGCTGTTTCTTCTCCGCGGTGGTGACGCCAAAGCCTTCGTTCAACGGCCGCGTTTTCACCGGCGTCAGCACCACCCGGCCGCTCGCATCGACCAGCGGCCCATAGCTGAACGCGGCCTTCGGATCTTCGGTGAACGAGCGCACACGCGCCTCACCCTTCACGCCGAAAGCGCCCATGATCTGGGCGACTGCGATCAGGTTGGTCTTGTCACTCACAGCGGACGCTCCAGCATCGCAACACGTTTTCCAGAGCCGGACATCCGCGACTCCAGTTGCCTGAAACCAAGCTTTGCGTGGAAGGCCATGCTCTCGGGATTGGGCGGGTCTTCGTTTACTTCGGCCGTCACGCGCTCTTCGCCGAGTTCGGCGGCAAGCCGCAGCGTTTCCTCATAGAGTGCGCGACCGACGCCACAGCCACGCGCAGCGTTCGACACGGCGATCCGGTCGACATAGAGATACTGGCCGAACGTTTTTTCGAACCAGCCATAGTTATCGCTTGGATAGGCCGAGCCGGGGCGGATCAGAATGATGAAGCCGGCGGGAGCACCGCCGGCTTCTGCAATAAGAACACGATAGGACCAGCCACGAAGCAGCCGGTATTTTTCGCGCGTCATGTCGCCCACGGCCGGTGTGCAGGCGGCGTTGAGGGCGAGGATGAAATCCTCGTCCCCCTCGCCTGCATCGCGGACCGATACGGCGGACACTATTCCGCGGCGGCTTCTTCAGCCGGGGCAGCGGCGGCGGCGCGGCGGGCTTCTTCGCGCTCGGCGCGCTCTTTCGCGCGTTCCTTGGCTTTCTCACCCGGCTCGGCGGCTTTCGGGTTGTTGCTGTTTTCCCACTTGCCGACGCCGGCCTTGGCGAGGTTGCGTGCGACGCGGTCGGTCGGCTGGGCGCCTTTGGCGATCCAGGCTTTGGCCTTTTCAACGTCGATGATGAAGCGCTTCTCGTCATCCTTGGCGAGCAGCGGGTTGTAGGCGCCGATCTTCTCGATGAAGCGGCCATCGCGGGCCGAACGCGAGTCGGCGACGACGACGTTGTAGTACGGGCGGTGGGTGGAGCCGCCGCGGGCCAGACGGATTTTCAGGGACATTGGTCTACTCTCTTCTTTCAGTTTCGATTGGGGTTGGTGTTGGCGGGTCGGGCGTCAGCCCTTCCCCTGCAGTTTCTCATGATGGCGGATGACTTCCGTCACGATGAAGTTGAGGAACTTCTCGGCGAAGTCCGGATCGAGATCGGCGGCTTTCGCGAGCTGGCGCAGGCGATCAATCTGTTGCGCTTCGCGGGATTTGTCGGCCGGTGGCATGGCATGCGCGGCCTTGAGCTCGCCCACGGCCTTGGTCGCCTTGAAACGTTCGGCCAGCATGTGGACGACAGCCGCATCGATGTTGTCGATGGACGCGCGAAGGCGGGCGAGCTCAGCTTGCGGATCGATGGTCATTTCTTCTTGTCCCCGCCGAGACCGGGAAGACCGCCGCCACCGGGGCCGGGCAGTCCGCCCATGCCGCCCTTGCCCTGGCCGAGATTCTTCAGTGCGTTGATCTGTTGCTGGCTGACCTGCGGGCCCGGGCCGCCCTGAGCGCCGCCGCCCATCATGCCGCCGAGCGCCTGAGCCATGCCCTTCATGCCGCCCTTGCCGATCTTCTTCATCATGTCGGCCATGTTCCGGTGCATCTTCAGCACCTTGTTGACCTCGGCGACATCGACGCCCGCGCCGGCCGCGATGCGGCGCTTGCGCGAGGCCTGCAGGAGTTCGGGCTTCTTCCGCTCCTTCGGCGTCATCGACATGATGATCGCCTCCTGGCGCTTCAGCATCCGGTCATCAACGCCCGAAGCGGCCATCTGCGCCTTGGCGTTCTTCACCCCCGGCATCAGGTCCATCAGGCCGCCAAGGCCGCCCATGCGCTGCATCTGTCTGAGCTGTCCGGCCAGATCTTCCAGGTCAAACAGACCCTTCTGCATCTTCTTGGCGACACGCTCGGCCTCGGCCTGATCGATCTCGGCCTTGGCCTTCTCGACCAGCGAGACAAGGTCGCCCTGCCCGAGGATACGGCCTGCGATCCGGCGGGCGTCGAACACGTCGAGGCCTTCGAGCTTCTCGCCCATGCCGATGAAGCGGATCGGCAGGCCGGTGACGGACCGCATCGACAGCGCAGCGCCGCCGCGGCCATCGCCGTCCATGCGGGTGAGGACAAGGCCGGTGAGCGGCAGGCGTTCGTGGAAACGCTTGGCTGTCTCGACCGCGTCCTGACCCGTGAGAGCGTCAGCAACGAGAAGCGTTTCAGACGGATTGGCAATGGCGGCGATCTCAGCCGCCTCATTCATCATCTGCTCGTCGAGCGTGGTGCGGCCCGCCGTGTCGAGCATCAGGACGTCATAGCCACCGAATTTCGCAGCCTGCATGGCGCGGCGGGCGATGTCGGCGGGAAGCTGTCCCTGCACGATCGGCAGCGCGTCAACGCCCGCCTGCCCGGCAAGGATGGTCAGCTGTTCCATGGCGGCGGGACGGCGCGTGTCGAGCGAGGCGACAAGAACCTTCTTGCGCTCCTGCTCTTTCAGGCGCTTGGCCAGCTTACCCGTGGTGGTGGTTTTACCCGAGCCCTGCAGGCCGGCCATCATGATGACGGCGGGCGGCGAGTCGATCTTCAGCGGCGCGGGCTCTTCGTCCCCGCCCAGCGTTTCGACCAGCGCGTCGTGGACGATCTTGACGACCAACTGGCCTGGCTTGATCGACTTGATGACGTTCTCGCCGATGGCCAGCGGGCGAACGTCATCGATGAATTTCTTGACGACCGGCAGCGCGACGTCGGCTTCGAGCAGCGCCACGCGGATCTCGCGCAGGGCCTCGTTGACGTCCTTCTCGGAGAGAACGCCACGGCCGGTGAGGCCGTCAAAGACCTTGCCAAGCCTGTCTGTCAGCGCGTCGAACATCGCGATTCCCTTTCATGCCGGACCATCCGACATGGGTAGACTTCTCTCCGCGTCCAAACGCCAAAACGCCGAACACCCCGCTGAGCGCAACGCGCCGGGCGGGGGACCTCGCCAGCCTCGTCCCTTTGAAAAGGGGGTCGTGCTGGAGAAAGCACAGACGGAATCTGCGCGGAAAGACGGGCTCCCTACCCCTGCCTGTGGAAAAGGTCAAGAAAGACCGGGGCAGGCCCACCGGGTGTGCCAGAATAGGGGCCCGGGAACCCTGCAAGCCGCCATCCGTTGCTGCCGTGCCTCTCCCCATACCAGGCTGTCTCCATGCCCGCTTTCCGGATCCGTCACCAGACGATCTATGATTACTCCTCGCCCGTCAGCCTCGCGCCGCACCAGCTTTACCTGCGCCCGCGAGGCGACCACAGGCTGAAACTTGGCGCCTCCACCCTCACCCTGTCTCCGCCAGCCGAGGTCGTCTGGCGGAACGACATGTACGGTAACTCCGTCGCCAGCGCCCGCTTCAACGGGGCGACATCGCAGCTGCAGGTGATCAGCGAGCTGGAAGTCGAGACCTTTCCCCGCAGCGAACAGCAGCGCCGCCTGCTCATCGAAATGGGCGTGGCGCATTACTCCCCGCTCGAAGGCCAGATCCTGGCGCCCTTCATCCAGCAGCCGCCCGACACGTTCGAGGCGGTCTCGGCCTGGATCAGAAGCGGGCCGCAGAAGCCCAAGGGAACCTATGACCGCCTACTCGAATGCGCCGCCCGTATCCGCCACGAATTCGACTATCGCGTCCGCTTCGAGCCCGGCCTGCAGACTCCGGCCGAAACGCTGGGCCTCCATTCCGGTACATGCCGCGATTTCGCCGAACTGATGATCGCCGCCGCGCGCAGCATCGGCTGCGCCGCGCGGTTCGTGACCGGCTATGTCTTCACGCCGAATGCAGCGCCCGGATCGTCCTCGCCGCACGCCTGGGCCGAGGTGTACCTGCCCGCACTCGGCTGGATCGAGCTCGACGCCACCAACGGTCTTGTCGACGATGGCGACCTGATCCCCGTCGCCTCCGCCGCCAGCGGCGCCGAGCTGACCCCCATCTCCGGCGCGTACTTTGGCGCCACATCGACCATGAAGGTCGCGGTTGACGTCCTGAAAGTCGCCTGACGCTGTACCCGCCCCGCGCGCGATGCTAACGCGCGGATGGAAGGCGGAACACATCATGCGCACAATCGGCCTGATCGGCGGGATGAGCTGGCAATCGAGCCGGCTCTACTATGACCGGATCAACCAGATGGTTGCCGAGCGTCGCGGCGGCGCCAGCTCCGCCAAGATCATCCTCAACTCGCTCGACTTCGCCCCCATCGCGAAGATGCAGACGGACGGCCAGTGGCGCGAAGCCGGCGCCGTTCTCGCCGACGCAGCGCAATCGCTGGAGCGCGCCGGGGCCGACGTGATCGCCATCGGCGCCAACACCATGCACAAGGTCGCCCAGCAGGTGATGGCGTCAGTCCGCCTGCCGCTGATCCACATCGGCGATTCGCTGGCCGCCGAACTGCGGCGCGACGCACGCTCGCGGCCGCTGCTTCTGGGCACGCGCTACACGATGGAAGACCCGTTCCTGATCCAGCATCTCGAGCGCAAGGGGATCGGCGCGATCACGCCGGACCAGGATGACCGCGATGCGCTGCACGCGATAATCTATGACCAGCTGATCAAGGGCATCGTCACGGATGAAGCACGCGATACCGTGCGCGCGATGATCACGCGATCCTTCGCCCGGGAAGCCGACAGCGTCATCTTCGGTTGCACCGAGATCGGCATGCTGTTCCCGCCGACCGAGGTCGGCGTGCCCGGCTACGACACGCTGGAACTGCATGCGCAGGCGCTGGTGGATTTCGCGCTGGCCTGAAACGTTCAGCCGTAAGCCTGCTTTGCGCGCCAGCCATCCACGCCCTCGGGCAGCAGGTCGAACAGCCTCCACACGGTGCAGTAATCATCGCCCGTGTCGAAGCCGGCGGCAGACACACGGATGATGGTCTCGTCCTGCTTCTGGAAGGCGGAGATGCCCGGCATCGGCCGCCCTGTCGCGTTCTCGAACCCCATGTCGGCAAAGAAGCGCGTGCCCTTCGCACTGATCATCGGAAACACCCAGCCGCGCGACGCTGCAAATTCCGCCTGCACCGCTGGCGCATCCGGGCTGGTGACCACGAAGGCTGCGCGATCGGAGATGTGCGGGTAGAGGCCGTTGAACCCGTCCGCCCACATCGTACAGCTCGGGCAATGCGTGCCCATGTTGTGGATCACGAACAGGTCGCGCTTCTTTCCAAACAGCTGGGACAGCTTCACCGGCCCCTTCGGCGTGTCGAACCGATAGTCGGCGACTTCGCCGCGCGCTTCCTCGGCCAGCGCCTTCTGGAGCTCGCTGCGAGCGGCCTGCACCTTGCGCTGCAGGTCGATGATGTGGGCGCTCTGGCGGTTCATGACTTGCGCTTCTTTCCCTGTTTTCTTGCGCCAGCGCGCTTGGGCGCGGCAGGCGGCAGCGCCTTGACGATGGCGGTGAGGTCGTCGAACGACTGCTGCCAGTACTTGGTGTAGCGATTGAGCCAGACGGCGGCGTCGTAGAGCGGCGCCGCGTCGAGATTGCAGCGCGCGATGCGGCCCGTGCGCTCCTGCGCCACCAGCCCTGCCCTCACCAGCACCTGGATATGCCGCGAGACAGCCTGCAACGACATGGCGAAGGGTTCCGCTAGTTCGGAAACCAGCGCCGGGCTTTCATCCAGCCGGCGCAGGATCTGCCGCCGCACAGGATCGGACAGTGCAAAGAACACCCGGTCCAGGGCTTCCTCCTGTTCGATGGCCGGATCGCGCGAGCCGGCAAGGGCGAGTGTCATGGCGTCACCGAGGCAAGGGTTGTGTCGGGGCCGGAGCATAGCGGCTGAGCCATCAGTTCTTCCAGTATCGAGCGATCATTCGTGGCGGCCCGCGCAGCGTAATGGCCCGCATGTTCGGCAACGCTAGGGGCCGTGGCGATGGCGATCAGGCCCCCGACTGCCAGAGCAATGAAGGCGACGGCGCCGCGATGGGCATAGGCGATCCGTCCCGCAACAGCGAGGTTCCCGGCCATCAGCGCGCTAAGAAGGCAGCACAACATTTCTTTCGACGCCTCTTGAAGCTCTTCTTGACTATCAACACTTCGATTGACTATCAACACTTATGTTGATTGATGGAGATAGTCATGACGCCGAGGATTGCAACGACCGAGGAGTGGATGAAGGCACGTGAAGCGCTGCTGATGGCCGAGAAGGCCTTCACACATGAGCGCGATGCGCTGAGCGCGCGGCGGCGGGAGATGCCGTGGCTGCGCATCGACGAGGACTATGTGTTCACCGGTCCGGACGGTGAGCAGTCGCTGTCGGACCTGTTCAACGGGCGCTCGCAGCTGATCGTCTATCACCTGATGTTTGCGCCCGAATGGGACTGGGCGTGCAAGAGCTGTTCGTTCTGGGCTGACCAGTTCGACGGCGCGATCCCGCATCTCAATGCACGCGACACCTCGTTCGTCGCGATCTCCCGCGCGCCGCTGGAAAAGCTGCAGAAGCACGCAAAGCGGCTAGGCTGGAAGTTCCCGTGGCTGTCGGCGGAGAAGAACCGCTTCGCCTTTGACATGGGCTTCTCGTTTGCGGCCGATGACGCAAGCGGCGTCTACAACTTCAAGCCGAAACAGCCGGGCCCCACCGACCTGCCGGGCTTCTCGATGTTCATCCGCGGCGATCACGGCGCGATCTACAAGACCTACAACATCCAGGGTCGCGGGCAGGACATCACCAACGGCGCCTACAACATGCTCGACTTCACGGCCAAGGGCCGCGACGAGAGCGATCGGCCCACGATGAAGTGGGTGAAACTGCACGACGAGTATGGGGCGGCCTAGGCCCTATTCCTCATTGGCCTGATCGAGTGGCAGGCCAAGCGCTTCGCGATGGCGGGCTCCGCGCAGGATGCCTTCCATCGCGTGGTTGCCTTCGTGGCAGGCGTATTCGTAGATCGCCTCGCCGTCATTCCAGAAGGCAACCTCGCCTGACCAGGGTTGAGAATAGTAGGCCGGATCGTCGACGGCGAACTGGTAGAGCAGCTGGTCTTCGGCCAAGCGTGAGAAGCGCTCCGTCACCTTCGCGGTGGCTGACAGATAGGCCGGGTGGTCCTGCCAGGAATGATAGGCGTTGAAGCTGGTGGTTTCGATCACCAGTGTATCGCCCTCCCACCAACCGATGGAATCGCCGAACAGCGGGGCGAGAGCCGCGGGCTGGTGCGGCTTGCCGATGGGAATGACGCGCGCGTGGCTGATCATCTCGGTGTGGATCAGCACATGGCCGGGCGTCTGCACGATCTGGTAGTGGTTGTTGTAGAGCCCGTTGACCATGGGCGGCCCCGTGCGCCCGCCAGTAGCAAGGCAACGATCCGGCAGCGGCCGCGATTCCGGATCGGAATAGCCAAGGCGTTCATCGCCCGCATGGGCGAGTTTGCGTCCAGCCTCCGAGTACGGGATCTTTCCATCCGGCGGATCGGTGATCCATGCCGTGCGCGCCTGCCCGCGCACGACGCCAAAGCGTGTACCCGGATCGATCCAGAACGCGTTGTAGCCCCGCCCCATCAGCAGGTCGCGGCCTGTGAGAAGACCGGTCGCGGGCGTGTTGGCGATATCCTCGGTGCGCATCCGGACAAGCTGGGGATGTTCGAGCGTCGCCTTTTCCACCTCCTCCGGCGTCAGCACGGTCGACTTGTAACGGTCGGCGCGTTCCAGTGTGGTGATGGATGCGTTCGTCCACGTTCCCTGAAGGTCAGGCTTTCCATCCGGCGTTCTCGGCGGCTGGTAGGTTGCCTGGGCAAACGCAGCCGGCGCAGCCACGCAGGCGAGCGCCACAGCCGCATGGGCCAAAGCCGCAGTGATTGTGCGGATCAGCATCGGTTTCCTCCCCCATCGCGACCCCGCCCCCCTTCTTTTCGGCGCGCAGAAGGTGGTCCGCGCCGGCAAGGTCGTGAGTTCGTGATGTGACCGAGCTTGCCTGCACCGGGGTTGGCCTGCAAGCTGTCCCCGTCACGGAGCCTTGGAGCGGCGCATGCCCATCCTGTCTCGACTGCGGGCCGCAGCCGCACTTGCCCTTGCCGGGCTTGTCGGGCTTGCCACGCCTGTCACGGCCCAGCAGGGCGCGATGACGCGCGTCGACATCGAACTCATGCTGGCCGTCGATATCTCGCAATCGATGGATTACGACGAGCACTCGATCCAGCGTCAGGGCTATATCGACGCCTTCCGCCATGCCGACGTCATCAATGCGCTGATGGGCGGACCGGAAGGCAAGATCGCCGTCATGTACATGGAATGGGCCGGCGACTTCGATCCGATCCCTACCATCCCGTGGACCATCATCGACAGCAAGGAAGCCGCTCACGCCTTCGCCGACAGGCTGGAGAAGGAACCCATCTACGGCGAGCAGCGCACATCCATCTCCACCGCCCTGCTTGCGGCCCAGGAATACATCCGCTCGAACAACATCGCGTCCCACAAGCAGGTGATCGATGTGTCAGGCGATGGCGCCAACAATGCCGGCATGCTGGTGGAACCGGTGCGCGATGAGCTGGTGAAGAACGGCATCATCATCAACGGCCTGCCGATCATGCTGAACAAGCCGAAGGAATTCTACGACATCGACCACCTCGACCGTTACTATAAGCAGTGCGTCATCGGCGGCGTCGGCGCCTTCATCGCGCCGGTGTTCGACCTGCGCCACCTGCCGGCGACCATCCGCAAGAAGCTGGTGATGGAGATCGCCTCGATCGAGATCGAGCCCGACATGGCGCCGATCCAGTTTGCCGAAGCCCCCGCCCAGCCCGGCGGAGAGTTCTACCGCGCGCAGCTCAAGCTGCCGACCGAGAAGGTTGACTGCACCATCGGCGAACAGGTGTGGGGCGGCGGCCGCGGCTATGGCGGCTATGGACGCTACCGGGATCAGTAGGGCGAAGCCTCACCTGCCTCAGCGATCCCAATCATCCTCCAGCGATCGATCATATTTCTCGTACGGCGACCTGAACGCTCCGAAAAACCCGACGCCGATGTATGCGAGGATGAAGAGGCCAATCGGAATTGGCCAGTGCATGCTGGTTTCACGTGGCGTGTTTCCGGACAGGACATAGCCTATCACCGCGACCACACTCAAAATGCCGGTGATCCCGAGCGCAAGAAGAAGTCGCTTGGCGTGGCGCCCGTCCATAGCTCCGTGTCCCTGACTGCCAATCAACACTACGTCCGACTGGCGCAATAGGGAATGCGCGAAACTCTACGCCTGTGCGGCGCGGCGGTAGAGCGCCTTGTCGGCGTACATCGCCTCGTCGGCGCGGGCGAGCGCGCCCTCGGCGGTGTCTTCCAGATGAATGTGCGCAATGCCGTAGGCGGCCGAGACATAGTGCGGCACGCCCTCGTGCAGCACCTTCTCCGTTGCAAGCGCGGCGACCAGCGTTTCGGCCTTCGCGGCAGCGGCTTCGGCATCAAGGTGCGTGAGCAGAACGGCGAACTCGTCCCCGCCGATGCGGCCAACGACATCCGTCTCGCGCGTCTGACGGACCAGCACTTCGCCGATGGCGCGGATCACGGCATCGCCCGCCGGATGGCCGTGGCTGTCGTTGATCGCCTTGAAGTTGTTGAGATCGAAATAGACGAGGCTCGCCTGGATCTCGTGGCGCTTCACCATGGCGATCACGCGCGAGGCCTCGCGCACGAAGGCGCGGCGATTGTAGACCGGTGCCAGCGGATCATGGTCGGCCGACGCCTCGGCTTCCGCGAGCGAGAGCTTCAGCTCTTCCACATCAAGCCGCAGTGAATCGATCTCGCCGATCATCACGTTGAACGCGGTGCGCACCTGTGGCGTCAGATGGTGTTCGGGCACGCCAAATACGCCCGCGACGCGCAGGGCAAGGTCCACCGGCTTTTCGACCGGGGCGACATCAGCCTGGCGGCTTCGCGGTGCGAAGATGGAGAAGAACTTCATATCTGGCGCGGGGCTCCTCGCCCTATTCCACAGCAAGGCCGTTAGCAGCTGATTAACCGAGTTCCGGCCGGGCGTTGCGGATCAGCAGGATATGCCTGTAGAAGGCCCCTTTCGCGGGCCGGAGAGCCTCATGAACGCGGCGGTAAAGACCCCTCTTGTGGGCATTGTGATGGGCAGCCGGTCCGACTGGCCGACCCTGCAAAAGGCTGCGGACATACTCACAGAACTCGGCGTCTCGTTCGAGTCGAAGGTGGTTTCGGCCCACCGCACGCCCGACCGGCTGGTCGAATACTCCAAATCCGCGCGCGGCCGTGGGATCAAGGTGATCATCGCCGGAGCGGGCGGCGCAGCCCACCTGCCGGGCATGGTCGCCTCGATGACCACCCTGCCCGTTCTAGGCGTGCCCGTGAAATCCTCGACGCTGAACGGCCTCGATAGCCTTCTCTCCATCGTGCAGATGCCCAAGGGCGTTCCGGTGGGGACGTTGGCCATCGGCGAAGCGGGCGCTGCAAACGCCGGCATCCTCGCGGCGTCGATCATCGCCGGGAGCGACGAAGCGCTGCTCAAGCGGCTCGACGCATGGCGCAAGGCGCAGACGGATTCAGTCGCCGAGACTGTGGAAGACGGCAAATGACCAGCCGTGAGCCAATTGGCCCGATCGCCCGGCCGGGCGACGCCATCGGCATTCTTGGCGGCGGACAGCTGGGCCGCATGCTGGCCATGGCGGCCGCTGATCTCGGCCTCGACGTTCACATCTTCACGCCGGAAGCCGACAGCCCCGCCGCGCGGGTCGCGAAGCGCACATGGGTGGCCGACTGGAGCGACACGGCTGCGCTGAAGGAATTCGCAGACAGCATCGTTGCGGCGACTCTGGAGTTCGAGAACGTCCCGGTTGCGGCCGCCGACCTGATCGAGGCGGCAGGCAAGCCGATGCGACCCAACGGACGCACGCTTGAGCGCACGCAGGATCGCCTCGCAGAGAAGATGTTCCTGCGCGAGATCGGCATCGAGCCTGCCCCGTTCGCACGCGTCGATGGACCCGGCGATATCGAAGCGGCGCTGAAGCAGCTCGGCGGCAACGCGGTGATGAAGTCGCGCTTCTCCGGCTATGACGGCAAGGGACAGGTCCGCCTCAAGGGCGCCGTTCCGCCGAACGCCTGGGCGGATGTGGGTGCGGGGCCGTCCATCATGGAAGGCTGGATCGAGCATGACCGCGAAATCTCGGTCATCGCGGCGCGTGGTAGCGATGGCGTGTTCGTGGCGTTTGATCCGCCGGAGAACGATCATTCAGGCGGCATATTACGCCGCTCGACCTTCCCCGCCTCCGCGCCGCAAGGCGTGCTTGATGAAGCGGTGCGGCTGACAAAGCGGCTGGCCGATGCTCTGGGCTATGTCGGCGTGCTGGCGCTGGAGCTTTTCCTGACAAAGGACGGCAGGCTGCTCGCCAACGAGTTTGCGCCGCGCGTGCACAATTCCGGCCACTGGACGCAGGACGCTTGCATTACCGGCCAGTTCGAACAGCACATCCGCGCGGTCGCCGGCTGGCCGTTGGGTGATCATTCCCGACACTCAGATGGCGAGATGATCAACCTGCTCGGCGAAGACGCGCTTGGCTGGGAGAGCTATCTGGCCGAGGGCGCGAAGCTGCATCTCTACGGCAAACGCCACGCTGCGAACGGCCGGAAGATGGGCCATGTGACGCGGCTACACCCGAAAGCGTAGAAGCAGCCTACGACTTGCGCTGGCCAAGGATGTCGAGCGGGTCCGGAAAGTTCGCGAAGGCGTTCCTGGCCTGCGCCTTGAACTTCTCGAACTGCATGACGTTCTCGATGCGGCGGTCGAGGAAGGCGTCGACCTGCGCTTCATCCTCGGTTCCGAGCCACGCGGTCAGCGTTGAGCCCAGGACGGCGACCAGCGTCATGCGCTTGGTGTACCAGTTGTAGTCGGTCGACTTGTCGCCCAGCGCCGCCCAGATGGCGTCGGCCGCAGCCCACAGGCCCTTGGGCCCGGTCAGCAGATTGGCAGGGGCGACGGCGGCACGCTTCACCGCCGCCTTGTGGGCGCCGAGGGCGGCGAGCCAGCCCTTCACCCCCGCCCTGACCTTTTCGCGGACCTTGGCCGTAGAGCCGGAAACCGCATCTCCGGCGGCGCGGGCGGCGCGCTTTCCGAAGGCCTCCAGCACGTCCGCGCCCCCGTTGGGAGCGGCCAGAAGCGCCTGCCCGGTGGTAAGACCCGCTTTCTGGGCCGCCTTGTCGAACGTCGCCCGGGTCCAGCCCGATTCCGGGGCCAGGGCCAGCATGGCCTCGACCAGCCGGTCGAGGAACAGGTCGCTGGGGGCGTCTTTATGGTCGTTCATGGCCGTTTTCCGTGGTTTTTGGGCAGTAGGCAGGCCCGTTTTCCTATGGTATCGGAGCCGCGCTTTCCCGTCATGGGTGTCCTTTCAGGGGCAACCAAATGGGCGGCAAAAAATCACCCGTCGGGCGGGCCAGCGCATCCTCTAAAGGGAGCGTTTGTGGCCGTTTCGGCGTTTTAGCATTCGACTGATCACCCCGGCGCCGGTCCGGGAACCGATGGAGAGTTTCAGATAGTTCAGATCGTTGTCCGCGATAACAACGTCGATCAGGCGTTGAAGGCGCTCAAGAAGAAGATGCAGCGCGAGGGCGTCTTCCGGGAAATGAAGTCCCGCACCGCTTTCGAGAAGCCGTCCGAGGCCAAGGCGCGCCGGAAGGCCGAAGCTGTCCGTCGTGCGCGCAAACTGGCCCGCAAGCGCGCCCAGCGCGAAGGTCTTCTGCCGAAGGCATAGACGCCTTCAACCGACCGGCAAAGTCATGACAAGGCCGGCTGCGCGCCACGCGCAGCCGGCCTTGTTGCTTTTGGTTGCGAGTGTACGGGACGTGAAATCTTGAGAAACCATCCTGGGCGACTGTAACCGAAGGCCGGGGCCAGTCTCCTCGGCGCGGGGACCGGGATGCTGCAACCACACGTAACAATGCCGCCGCTTATCATTCTGGGCCTGGCCCATCTGGCCGCGGTCTATGCGCTTTTCCAGATACTGACGTCCCGGCGCACGGTCACCGCCGGTTGGCGCGCCGTCGGGCCGAGCGGAATGCACTGGTTCTGCTTCGCGGGGCTCTGGGCGCTTTCCGCGTTTATCACCTGGATCTGGATCTTTGTGGGCTCGAGCCGCCCGGACGGCGACACCCAGATGCTGTGGGCGCTGGCGCTTGCTCTCTTCTTCGCAGTCGGAGCCGCATGGGGCGGACTGCACGTCGCCAGTCTCCGACGCGCCTCACTGCGCTGGCGCGGGGCGCAGATTCGTTGGGAGGCCAAAGGCGCCTCGCAGGCCCAGGAGATGGCCGGCATCGTCAGCGCAAAGCGGCGGGCGAATGGAGCGCTGCGCCTGACCTTCGCCGACGGAAACGTGTTTGACCTCGACATCCACGCAAGCAATGCAGACGCATTCCTTGCATCCATCTCCGAACGACGGGGCGAGGATATCTGGTAGACCCCTCGCAGAACGAACAAGGCCGGACAACCAACTGTCGTCCGGCCTTGCGTGATGTCGATAGAGACTTGTCTCAGCCCACTTCGTCGAGTTCGCCGTCTTCGCGGACCTTGAGATCGTACTCGCGGACCTTGCGATAGAGCGTCGAGCGGCCGATGCCGAGGCGGCGGGCGACTTCCGACATGTGGCCGGAATAGTGATCGATGGCGAACTGGATCAGGTCGCGCTCGATGGCTTCGAGGGTGCGCAGCTCGCCCGTACCGTCCGTGATATGGACGGGCAGGTCGGCGGCGTCATTCGCGGCCTGAGGCGCCGGGACCGCGCCGGCCGGCGGGGCAGCCACGACGAGGCCGGAGATCTGCGGGAAGTCTTCCGGCTTCAGCGGGCCGCCGTCGGACAGGACGATGGCGCGGAAGATCGCGTTCTCGAGCTGGCGGACGTTGCCAGGCCAGTCATAGCTCATCAGCATGCTCAGCGTTTCGGGCGACGCGCCCGGCACGACCTTGCCCTCTTCCGCGTTGAAGCGGCGGACGAAATGCTCGACCAGGGCCGGCAGGTCTTCCTGGCGTTCCTTCAGCGAGGGGACCTCGATGGGGAACACGTTGAGGCGGTAATACAGGTCTTCCCGGAAGCGGCCTTCCTTCACCTGGTTCGCAAGATCGCGGTTGGTGGCGGAGATGATGCGGACGTCGACCTTGGTGGGACGGCGCGAGCCGACAGCGTCGACCTCGCCTTCCTGCAGGACGCGCAGCAGCTTCACCTGCATGTCCAGCGGAAGCTCGCCGACTTCGTCGAGGAACAGCGTGCCGCCATCGGCTTCGGCGAACTTGCCAAGCTTCTTCTCGTGGGCGCCGGTGAACGAGCCCTTCTCGTGGCCGAACAGGATCGACTCGACGAGGTTCTCCGGGATCGCGCCGCAGTTGACCGAGATGAACGGCTTGCCGGCGCGCTCGGATGCGCCCTGGATACAGCGGGCGATGACTTCCTTGCCGACGCCGCTCTCACCCAGGATGAGGATCGGGATCGACGAGGCGGCGGCGCGCTGACCGAGGCGAACGACGCTGCGCATGGACGGGGCGCCGGCAATCATGTCCTCGAAGCCCATGCGGCCTTCGGATTTCTTGGAGAGGCGTTTCACTTCGCCGCGCAGGTCCGACATCTTGAGCGCGTTGCGGATCGAGATGCCGATGCGCTCGGGGCTGGCCGGCTTCACGAAGAAGTCGATGGCCCCGCCACGCATGGCCTGGACGACCGTGTCGATCCCGCCCGTGGCGGTAAGCACGATGACCGGAAGGTCCGGGCGGCGCTCCATCAGGCGTTCGAGCGTTTCCATGCCCGACAGGCCGGGCATGACAAGGTCCAGCAGGACGACATCCACGCCATTGCGCGGATCGCCCGCTTCCTCCAGCGCGCGCTCGCCATTCTCGACGACGCGGGCGCGGAAGCCCTGCTTCTCGGCAGCAGCCTGCATCAGGCGACGCTGGGTAGGGTCGTCATCGACGACCAGAACGGTCTTGGCCATGTCCACACCATCATCAGTAGACGGAAGGCTCTTGGAGCGGCCTCCCTGTTCCGCATCAAAGTGGCACGTACGCTTGAAAATGCGTTTAAGCGGTTCCACGCAATTTCACGTAACTCGCGGAAAACAGGGCTTTTTGCGCCAAACTGGGGCGAGAATCGCGCCTTTGGCGATGGGGAGAGCCCCAGATTAAGTAAACCCAGGACGGCGCCCACCCTGCTTTGAACGAAGGGAATCCACGAGGAATTCCGGAGTTCGAGACACGATGGCGTTTCGGCGCACACTTGGCGCAGGCGTGATGCTGACTGGAGCATCAGCGCTGCTGGCGACTGTCGCCGGCGCGACCGTGATCGGCGTGTCCTATGTCAGATCGGGCGAACTGGCGGCGCCGCTTGAACTCATGGCGGCAGTGGCGGGGGGCACGCTTCTCGGCGGCATCCTGCTGATGCTGGCGGGGCGCTGGATCTACGGCCGGTGGAATTCGGCGGCTCCGATTGCCAACTTCACCGCCAACGTGACCCGGATGGTCGGGCTCTCGATCGCCCTTGGCCTCGGCACAATGCTGGTCTTCGTTTTCTATTCGGGCATCGAGCCTGAAGACGAGATCGTCGTCCTGGTCCTCGGCCTCGGCGCGCTCGCGGGCCTCGGGCTCGTCTATATCGGCGGCAACCTGCGCAATCGCGGTCGCCGGTATCTCGACTGATCACACTTCGTCCGGCGGACCGCCAGCGGCGACCGGGCGCGGGCGCCAGCTGCCCATCGACAGCGTGCGATCATACATCACCAGCGCCCCGGCAAGCCCGACATTGATGCAGAACCGCGTGGGGATTTTCACGATGAAGGCGCACTTCGCCTGAAGCTCGGGCGACAGATCCCTCGCCTCCCCTCCCATCACATAAGCCGCTCGGATCGGGTGACGAAAGCTTGGCAGCTCGATGGCGTCATCGGTCAGTTCGATGCCGACCAGCTGGCAGCCGCGCGGGAGCTGCATCTCCTCGATGGAATTCCACAGATACCACGGCACATGCAGGTCCGACTTCGACGTATCCGCGTTGTGCATCACGCGGATCTTGGGAGCCGCCGACACGGTGAAGGTGAACGCCGCGCCGAACGCATGCGCCGTGCGCTGGAGCGCCCCCAGGTTCATGGGCTTGGAGAGCGACTCCACCCCGATGCCGAAATATCCGCGCAACTGTTTCATGGCGGCAGAAGCCTGATCCGCAGGCTGCGTGTCAACGCCCCGCCGCAAGACGCTACTCTTTCAGTCCTCTCAGAAAATCGAGGATGAACGCGTTCGTCTCCGCCGGCTTCTCCTGCTGGATCCAGTGGCCCGCGCCTGGGACAAGCGTGACGCCACGCAGGTCATCGGCGACACGGGTCATCTGGGCGCGCAGTGCGGGCTCCTTGGCGCCACGGATAACGATGTCTTCCGTGCCCGCGATGAAGGCGACCGGGACCTTGATGCGCGCGCCGGTGAGTTCGGGCGTGATCTCCCAGTTGCGCTCGATGTTGCGATAGTAATTGACGCCGCCCCGGAAGCCAGCGCGCTCGAACTCGGACGAGAAGTAGTCGAGGTCCTTCTCGGTCAGCCAGCCCGGCAGCTGCTTCGGCAGGCCGAGACGGGGTATCCAGCCTCCCGCGGACGCCTTGGGGTCGGTGATCTTCGGCGGGTCGCGCGGCGCATCCATCGGCGCGTAGATGCGCAGCAGCAGGCCGCGCGGATCGGCGTTGTACTCGGCCTCGGCGACGCCGGGCTCCTGATGATAGAGAATGTAGTAGAAGTTCTCGCCATTCGCGGCGCGCATCGCCGCCATGGGTGAGGAAGTGCCGCGCCCACCATTGGGCACGCTCATCGCGATCATGGCCGAGAAACGATCGGGATGCAGCAGCACGCTGTTCCACGTCGCGATCGAACCCCAGTCATGGCCGATGATGATCGCCTTTTCCGCGCCGTAGGCGTCAAGCAGGCCGACGATATCGCCGGAAAGATCCTTCACATCGTAGTCGTCAACGTTCGGCGGTTTGTCCGAGCCGCCAAAGCCGCGCATGTCGGGCGCAATGACCTTGTAGCCGGCGGCGGCGATCACCGGGATCTGATGGCGCCAGGAATACCAGCTTTCCGGCCAGCCGTGCACGAGCACGACCAGTGGCCCCTCCCCCATCTCGGCGACGCGCAGGGTTATGCCGTTTGTTTCCACCATTCGGAAAGAAACGCCGTCGATTGGCGCAGGCGTCGTCGCTGGCGCGCTCGCGCAGGCGGATAGCGCGACAGCAGCGCCCGCGATGGCCCCGGCAAACAGACGGCGGGTGATGGATCGGAACATCGGTATCTCCCTCGGCGCGACTTCTGCGGCTCGCGCTGGGGGTAAGGTTTCAGACGCCACGATGCGGCGCAAGATCAGACACGCGCATGTGCGGTTGGCGGTGCGAATGGAAGCAGGCTACGCTTCGACCTCGGCGTGGGGACTGGAATAGTATGACCGCTATCTTCGAACGCGCAGACGCCAGGCGGGACCGTGCGGCCCTGATGGCGATGAACGTCCAGTATTTCGAATGGCTGGAACAGAACATCTGGCGCGACTTCGGCCTGCAGATGACGGACCTGCTCGGCGCGCCAGTCGCGGACTATGTCGCGACCGCCCTCGACAAGCTGTGCGCTGATGCGTCGCCCGCTGGCGTGTTCTACATCGTTCGTCGCGACGGGGAGCCTGTGGGGATGGGCGGCATCAGGCGTCTCCCCGATGGCGCCTCCGAAATGAAGCGGGTGTTCGTATCGCCGGACCAGCGCGGCGGAGGGCTGGGCGCGATCATCGTGAAGCGGCTGATCTTGGATGCCCACGCCTTCGGGTACGGCACGATGCGACTTGAGTCCGGACCGTTCATGACGTCGGCGCACAGGCTTTACGAAATGGAGGGATTTCGCGATCGCGACGTCTATGCGGGCGTGGAAGTACCGCCTGCGCTGCACCACAACTGGCGCTTCATGGAGAAGCAGCTTGGCCCAGTCGCGGCTGTGGGATGACAGCCCGGCACAGCTTCGCTAAGGCAGGGTCAAAGACGACAAACGGAGCACGCCTACGATGAAAGCCATCCTTTCCAAGGCCCCGGGCCTGCCTGATACGCTGGTGCTGGAGGATGTTCCCTCGCCTACGCCGGGCAAGGGCGAGATCGTGGTCTCCGTGAAGGCAGTCGGGGTGAACTTTCCCGACTTCCTGATCATCCAGGACATGTACCAGTACAAGCCCGCGCGTCCGTTCTCTCCGGGCGGCGAGATTTCGGGCGTGGTGAAGTCGGTCGGCGAAGGCGTCACCGCGTTCAAGGTAGGCGACAAGGTGTTCGGCTCGACCGGCGCGGGCGGCATGGCGGAGGAAATCCTCGTGCATGCCAGCCGCATGAACGCCCTGCCCGACTTCATGCCGTTCGAGGAAGCCGCTGCGCTGCTGATGACCTATGGCACGTCGCACTATGCGCTGAAGGATCGTGCGCACATCAAGCCGGGCGAGACGCTGCTTGTGCTGGGCGCAGCGGGCGGCGTTGGCCTTGCCGCCGTCGAGCTTGGCGTTGCGATGGGCGCGACCGTGATCGCCGCTGCATCATCACAGGACAAGGTGGACTTCTGCATCTCCAAGGGCGCCCACAAGGGCCTCGTCTATCCGCAGAACCCGCTGAGCCGCGACCAGCAGAAGGAGTTCTCCGACAAGATCAAGGAACTCGGCGGCGGCGGCGTTGACGTGGTCTATGACGGCGTCGGCGGCGATTATGCCGAGCCGGCCGTGCGCGCGCTGAATTGGGACGGGCGTTTCCTGGTGATCGGCTTCCCGGCGGGCATTCCCAAACTTCCGCTCAATCTCACGCTGCTGAAGTCCTGCCAGATCGTGGGTGTGTTCTGGGGCGCGTTCGTGGCCAAGGACCCGAAGGGCCACGCCGCCAACCTTGCGGACCTGTTCCAGCTTTACCGCGAGGGAAAGATCAAACCCCACATTTCCAACCGTTATCCCCTCGAACGCGCCGCCGACGCCATAAAGGAGCTGTCGGAACGCCGTGCTAAGGGCAAAGTTGTCATCACCATCTGAGACCAACTCGTCGGGACCTGCTACGTCCTGATTCTACGCAACCAGGGGAAAGCCGATGTTGAGCCGTATCGCCCTCGCCGCCGCCGCAGGCCTGCTCGCGGCCGCATGCGCATCAACCACGGCGACAGCGCCGGGAGACGGAACGGTCGCGGCGCCCGGCAACACCTCGTCCGCATCGCCGGCTCCCGCCGAGCCGGTTGGAACAACGCTGCTCAACATCGCGGCCACCTCGCACTGGGTCGCCGAAGAGCGTCTGATCCCGGAAGATCCCGTGCTCGCCCTTGTCGGCGCGGCGGCCTCTGACGCCGACAATCCGATGGGCATGCTGATCAAGTGCAACGCCGCCAATGGCGGTATCACGGTGCGCGTGGGCAAACAGGACGTGACGCGCGCGGGCCAGTCGGCCACCTATCGCCTGCGCACAGGCGCGAGCCTGCGCGAAGTGAATGGCAAATTTGAAGCGAGCCCGCGCACGACGGACACGGATTTCGTGTTCCCGATCTCCTCCGCCGACCTCGTCGCGCTGGGCCAGCTCGACATGGTGTCGTTCGTCTCCGACAAGGGCGAAGTGGAATGGTCGCTGGTGAAGGACGCTGGCGCTCAGGTGCAGGCGAAATACATCGGCTCGATGAAGGAGTTCGCGGGCGCAACGCGCGATTTCCTCAATTTCTGCAATCCGAAATAAGTGCTGCAGAGCGTCAAACGAAAAAGGCCCGGAGCGATGCTCCGGGCCTTGTCGTTTATGGCATGCGCCTCACTGCGCCGGGGGCGTCTGCGCAGCGTAGGCGGCGGCGTCCTCGTTGGCGCGGTTGATGATGTAGGCGCGGACCGATTCCGCATCATCGGGCGACAGCGTGGCCGCGAAGCTGGCCATGCCGGCGCTGGCGTACTTCCCGCCGAGCACGACCTCCGCGAACTCCTCCTTCGTGCCGGGCGACTGGGCCCAGCGGAGATCCTGGATGGCGCCGCTCGAGACAACAAGCGGGCCGTGGCAGACCATGCAGTTGCGATCGAACAGCACACGGCCATGATCGAGCTGGGCCGCGTTGCCGAAGTCCTCGGCGGCCGCAACCTTGTCGACCTCGAACACTTCGTACGGCTCAAGCTTCACCGTGCCGCCGATCTTGAAGACCAGCACGCGGCCAAGCTCGGGCGAGCCCACCTTCGGGATCGCATTGCCACCGCCCGTGACGGGAAGCGCCGTGCCCCAGCCTGCCGTGACGGCGATGTATTGCTCGCCATCGATCTCGTAGCTGATCGGCCCCGACATCACCGGATACTGCGCGTCGATCTCCCACTTGGGCGCGCCGCCGACAGCCGCGTCATAGGCGCGGAACTTGCCATCGAGCCCGCCCTGGAAGACGAGACCGCCGCCAGTGGACAGGATGCCGCCATTCCAGGCGTTGGGATAATCAACGACCCAGCGCGCCGCCTTCGCAACCGGATCCCACGCAACCAGCTGGCCTTTGAGCGCCGCACGTCCGGCAAGACGCTCATTCAGCGTCGGCGTCGGCCCCGGGGCGCCGGCGAATTCTACGCCGGTGTTCCAGAAGCCGGGGCGATATGTGAAGTCCGCCTGATCCGCGTAGATCTGCGGAATGGTATGCGCCGGGATGTAGACGAGGCCCGTATCCGGGCTGAACGACATCGGATGCCAGTTGTGGGCTCCGAGCGGGCCCGGGATCGTTGCGAACGGGCTTTCGATATAACGCACGCCCGGCGTCTCGACAGGGCGTCCCGTGGCGAGATCGACGCTCGTCGCCCAGTTGACGTCGGCCTGGTATTTGTCGGCCGAAATCAGCTCACCGGTCGCGCGGTCGAGCACATAGAAGAACCCGTTCTTCGGCGCCTGCATCGCAACCTTGCGCACCGTCTCGCCGATCTTGATGTCGGCAAGGATGATGTGCTGCGTCGCCGTGTAGTCCCAGGATTCGCCGGGCGTCGTCTGGTAGTGCCAGACATATTCGCCGGTCTCGGGCTTCAGCGCGAGGATGGACGACAGGAACAGGTTGTCGCCGCCAGACGGATCGCGGCGCTCGCGATTCCACGGCGTGCCGTTGCCGATGCCGACATAGAGGATGTCGAGCTCGGGATCGTACGCCATGGCGTCCCACGCCGTGCCGCCACCGCCGGTTTCGGTCCACTCGCCGCTGTCGCCCCATGACGCGTTGGCCTTCTCGGCGAAGATCTTGTCGGAGGCGGCGTTGTCGGCCTGCTTCGTCGGATTGGGTGTCGTGAAGAAGCGCCACGCCATCTTGCCGGTCTTGGCGTCATAGGCGGAGATATAGCCGCGCACGCCGAACTCGGCGCCGCCATTGCCGATGATGACCTTGCCCTTGATGACGCGCGGTGCGCCGGTGATCGTGTAGGGCTTCGACTGGTCGACGGTGATCTCGTCCCAGACCGGCGTCTTGACCTTCTCGCCGCCCTCTTCAGTGACGCCTTCGGTGCGTGACGCATCGAGCGCAATCAGGCGTCCATCAATCGTGCCGACATAGACCATGCCTTCCCAGATCGCGACGCCGCGGTTGACCACGTCACAGCAGGCCGAAACCCCGCGCGACTTGTCGACCTTGGGATCGAACTTCCAGAGCCGCTCGCCCGTCTTGGCGTCGTAGGCGTAAACCACCGACCAGGCCGAGGTGAGATACATCACGCCATCGACCACGATGGGCGTCGCTTCCATGCCGCGATTGGTGTCGAGCGTCGCCGTCCAGGCGATGCCGACATCCTTCACTGTCTCGGCGTTGATCTGCTTCAGCGGCGAATAGCGCTGCTCCGAATAGGTGCGGCCATGGCTGATCCAGATTTCGGGGCGCTTGTCTGCATCGATGATGGCCTGGCCATCAACCTGTGCAGCGGTGATCGACGACAACTTGGCCTCGCCGCACGCAGCCAGCGCCAGCAGCGCAAGCCCGCTCATCAGAGCGCCTGTTTTCCTGATCACGTCGCATCCTCCCGCGTCCAGTTACCGGACATGGCGGAAATTCAGCACGGGGCCGACGAATTTGCAAAGGGCGAGTGGCAATGCCGCAAGTGCGATGGATAGCACCGCATCGTCTCGCATTCAGGACGCGAGGACATGCCCGCTGCCGTCAGCTCGCCAGACGATCGAGATCCGCGAGCAGGTCGTCGAGATTGATGCCGGTGTCGGCCGCCGCGTCGCGCGAGGCTGAGGCGACTGCTGCCGGGGCGGCGCCGCCCAGCGCACGGCTGATGGTGGACAGGAGTTCGCCCTGGTCGATGGGCTTCGAGACATAGCCCGACATGCCAAGACCGAGCAGGCGCTCGCGATCGCCGCTCATCGCATCGGCAGTGAGCGCGATCACCGGAAGATTGCGCCAGTCGTCCTTGGAGGCGCGAATGCGGCGGATCGCTTCGATGCCGTCCATGATCGGCATGTGGACATCGAGCAGCACGAGATCGAACGGCTCGCGCGCCAGTGCCTGCAACGCTTCAAGGCCGTTGCAGGCCTCCGTGATGATGGCGCCCTGCGGCTGGATGAACATGCGCACGACCTGGCGATTGACCGCGTTGTCGTCGGTGAGCAGCACGCGCGCGCCGCGCAGGTGCGTTGCGCCAGATGTGGCGGGCTGATCCTCGGTCGTGCCTGCGCCTGCCTTTCCAACCGGGGGATCGGCGAGGAATGTGAAGGTGAAGACAGAGCCGTGGCCGGGACGGGAGAACACTTCAATGTCGCCGCCCATCATGCGGGCAAGGCGGCGGGAGATCGCAAGACCAAGGCCCGTGCCGCCATACTCGCGTGTGGTCGATCCATCCGCCTGGCTGAAAGCCTGGAACAGGCGCGCGCTGGCGTCTTCGTCCATGCCGATGCCGGTGTCGGCGACAGCAATGGCGACGCGCGTGCGGCCGCCCTCGGCCGGGGCCAGCGAAAGCGATACGTCGATGCCGCCTTCCCGCGTGAACTTCACCGCGTTGGAGACGAGATTGGACACGCACTGGCGCATGCGAACAGGGTCGTAGCTAAGCCGCAGGCCTTCAGGCGCATCGCCGGAAACATCGAAGCGGAGATGCTTTTCGTTGGCGGCGGGAAGGAACAGGGCCTGGACCTGGCGGATGGCCTGCATCGGGCTTGAATCCACCGGCGAGATTTCCAGCCGGCCTGCTTCGATCTTCGAAAGGTCGAGCACGTCGTTCAGGATCGCCATCAGCGTCGCGCCGGACTCGCGGATCGTCGCCACCATGGCGCGGGCTTCCGGATCAAGGTCGTGCGAGCTGAGCGCCTGCGCCATGCCGAGAACACCGTTGAGCGGCGTCCTGATCTCGTGGCTCATGTTGGCGAGGAATTCGCTCTTGGTCCGTGTTGCAGCTTCGGCCGCATCGCGCGCCGCTTCGACCTCGGCAAGACGACGGGCGCGCTCCGCGGCGAGCGAGGCCTGCGTCGCCTCAAGGCGAGAGCCCTGCTGGATCAGAAAGAACGAGAAAGGCGGCGCCACTAGAAGCGTGATCGTGATCGTGAGGACAGCCGAGTATTCGTGGTCGGGCGCCTTGAACAGCACGCCGGCGAGCAGGTAGTCGCACGAGAGAACGACCGCGAGAATGATGACAGTCGTGATCGCCGTCTTGCGGAGATGCTTCATCACCGCAGCCTTGCTCATGTCTGCGGCTGGCATGCTCTTCCCCTGACAGGTGCGTCAGGAATGACACAAACAGGTAAAGGATTGGCGGACGGCGGTTTACTTCGCGGAAACGTCCCGCCCTGCCTCAGGATTTCGTCGCGGCCACCAGTTCGGCCTGTGCGGCAGCGATCGCCGAATCGACCAAACCGCTCCACGCGGAGGCGGAAGAAGCCTCCAAGGCGCCCTTCGGCGAGGCAACAGAGCGCGATGCGTTGACCACCCCGCCCTCGCGTGTCGTCCCACGCTTCACGAAGCCTGCGACGGCTTCGACAGCGCCCGCGCCTTGCGCGCCATAGCCCGGCACGAGGAAGAGCGCATCGCCCGCAGCTTCGCGCAGGGCGGCTGCATCCTCCGGCCCCGTGGCGCCGGCGACGAGCATCAGGCCCGACCAGCCGCTGTCGCCACGCAGGCGCGCGATCATCGGCAGAAGAGAGCTGGCGACATGGAGATAGAGCGGCCTGCCATCGACGAGCTTGGCCTGGAAATCCTTCGAGCCGGGGTTCGACGTGCGGGCAAGAACGACGACGCCCTTCCCTTCGCGTTCGGCGACGGCGACGAAGGGCTCGATCGTGTCGACGCCCATATAGGGGTTCACCGTGATCGCATCGCACGGACACGACGAACCGGCGCCGAGATAGCCTTCGGCATAGCCCTCGGCCGTGGTCCCGATGTCGCCGCGCTTGGCGTCGAGGATAACGAGCATATCCTGCGCGGCGGCGGCGCTGCACACGCGCTCCAGCGACGCGAGACCTTTCGAGCCCCAGCGTTCGAACAGTCCGGCCTGCGGCTTGATCACGGCGACCTTGCCGGCGGCGCGTTCCAGCAGGGCGAGGCCCCAGCTTGCAGCAGCTTCAGGCCCGGGCGGGCCGAAGAGCGGCGGGATCAGGGATGGGTGCGGATCGATGCCAACGCAAAACGGGCCATGCGCCCGCACACGGTCGACCAGTCTGTCAGCGAAGTTCGTTTTCACCTGTCGCTCACGCGGCACAGCACCTTCACAACTGCGCGTTCATCCCGCAGTCGATCAGCTTCGTCCTCGTAGGACGACGCACTGATCGGGCGCGCATCGCCGCCGTAGGGGACTTCGCCCTGCGAGTCCAGAAAGCGGCGAATGGAATCCGGCGAGGCCGAATAGATGCGACCCCGGCGCGGGCTTTCGGCGACGGTGACACCGATGACGGCGCCATCGACGTCAAACACGGGGCCGCCACTCATGCCGGACAGCGTGCCGGGAATGCCATCGGAACGGCCGCGCTCGGACCAGGCGAGCACCGGCTCTTCCATTTCATAGCGGCCGCGCGTGATCAGGTTGGAGCGCGATTCCAGCGTGGAGACAGCCTCGCCGGATTCGCCCTGCGGGAAGCCGACATGGAAGGCGGTCTCGCCGACGCGCAGCTCGCGTTCGAGCCCAAGCTGCAGTGCCACCGGCGCGCGGTCTGTGATCAGCAGCGCAAGATCAGTGTCGGGCGATGTGCGCACTTCGTCGACGCGCACCATGCGTCCATTGCCCACCGACAGGCCAACGCGCGTGCAGCCGTCCACCACGTGGCGGGCGGTGAGCCAGAGGCCGGACTGGTTGATGGCGAAAGCCGTGCCGATGCCGTCTTCGGGCGCATCGACCTGCACGACGACGCGCTCGTCGAATGGATGCGAATCCGGCAGGAGCGGGCCCGGTTCCGGCATCGGCCTTGGTTCGGCGAAGATGTCGTCTTCCGGCTCGAGCGGTTCGGGGAAATAGGGTTCGGTGATTTCCGGGCGCGGAATGGAATAGGGCCGCTCTCGGCCGCCCATTCCACTGGAGAACAGGGTGCCGACGATCGCGATCAGAACGATCGCATAGACTACCCAATCGGGAATTCTCATCCACGTCTCCGCGACGTCATATATTCGACCGCCAGAGCCAACTCACAAGGCCGACGCCATTACGATCGCAGCAGCGATCTTGACCCCGGCCAGCACCAGCGCCGCGCCGATCTCGTCGCGCTCGATACGGCGCGGCAGGTCGCGCAGGATCAGGTCAGCCGCCCGAAACGCCAGCAATTGCAGGAGGATGGCGACAACGCCCCAGATCAGGATGTCGTAAACCGACAGCGCCGTAACGAGGCACGCAGACATCGGGACAGCCAGTCCCACGATGACTGCGGACAGGCTGATCCCGGCGGAAATGTTTCCTTCCCGGATCAGTTTCAGCTCTTTCATGGGCGTCAGCAGCACATGAACCACGCACCCGGCGATCAGCAGGGCGAGCGTGACCCCGCCATGGAGCATGAATTCGGGGAACCCCTTCACGAAGGACTGGACCGCGGTTTCCATGATGGGGCCTCCCGAGCGTCGCGAGGGCTACGTTTCACGTGGAACGAAAGAAGACCAGCCCTGAGAGTGCGCCGAGGAAGAACAAGTAAAGCCGCGGCGTTGCTTTGACGATGTCAGGCGAATACTTGGCGGACAGCCCGGGAGCAGCGGCTTTACACGAGCCGAACGAATCTAGACCCCGAATACAGCCAGTACAGCCCCGGCCATCGTCGTGAGCGTCATGAGCAGGGTGAGCGCTACTGCGACCACGCGCTGGGTGGACGTTTTCTTGCGGACGCCGGGGATGGTCTTTTCCTTGCGCGGGGCGAGCGTCCAGATGTTCGACAGGAAGCCGATGGCGCAGACGCCGCAGATGATGGCGGACGCCCGCGCGCCGGAGATCAGGGCAGCGCCGGTGGCGATGCCCAGCAGCAGGGCCTGGAAGCCGGCCGTGGCCGAAATCACCTTGCGAAGCATGCGATCGGCGCGGCCATGGTCGAGCCCGTCGAAAGCGGTGTTGGCCACGATGACAGCCGCCGTCCAGCCGGACGCGGCCGCCCCACCGGCCGTGAGAGCAGCCGTGGCTTGCATTATCGAGTAGAAGTCGGCCATGCGGCATCCCCGGAGAATCGGCCCTGTGTAGAGGGATTCGGCCCCCGCGCATCGCCAACGGGAAAGCCCACGCAGCATGGGTTCGGCCTATTGCCAGCGCCCCTGCCCGGGCCGACTGTGTGAACGAAACGAATTCAGGGGACTGCCATGAGAATTTCCGGGACCGCCCTCCTTGCCGGGCTGGCTCTGCTTTCCGCCGCCTGCACCCAGCCGCCGGCCGAACCGGCCAAGCCGGAAGAGGCCAAGCCCGATGCAGCCGCGCCCGTGAATGCCGACCCCGCCTTCGACCAGGCCGTCAGCTTCACTTGCGAGGGCGGCGGCAAGGTGGACCTAGTGTTCCAGTACTCTGACACCGGCGGAGTAAACGTTCGCTACGACGGCGGCCCCGGCAAGATGCTGGCTCCCGTGACCCCGACAGACGACACCAACCCCGCGATGCGGTTCACCGAGGGCGACACCAGCGTCGTCTACAGCATGGAAAACACCGTGACCTATGAATCCGGCGACGTGAAGAAGACCTGCACGTTCGTCTCCACCGAGATCCCCGCGCCGACGGTCGCTGGCGTTGTGCACACGCTGACATCGGCGGATGCGGGCAAGACGTTCGAGGTGAAGGTCGGCGAGAAAGTGTCGATCGCCTTCGTCGGCGTGCCGACGGCAGGCTACATCTGGGGCGCATCCAAGCCGCCAGCCTGGGTGAAGGCGACCGAGGGACCGGGCGGTCCGACATCGACAGCGCAACGGCTGCCGGGTTTTGCCGGTGGCAGCCATTGGGAAGTGATTGTGATCGAAGCCGTCGCTGCAGGCGAAGGCGAGATCACGCTGGCCCAGCGCCGCCCGTGGGAGCCTGAAGCCGAGCCGGACGCCGACACATTCAAATTCGCGCTCAAGGCCAGCTGATTGAAGACGGCGGCAGCCTTCGCGGTTGCCGCCGTCCTTTTGGCTGCGTGCGCGCCGAAGGCGGAGCAGCCGGCCGCATCCGACATCCAGCTTGCACGACAGGCGGCGCTTGGCTTCGAGCAGCAGCTGAGGCGCGAGATCACCACGCGGCTTGAGCGCGATGAAGATCCTGTCGCGATCTACATGTCCTATGCCGACCATGCGCCGGAGTGGGCGCGTGAGATCAGCAACATGCTGGAAGTCGACTTCAGCCGAACATCGCTGGGCGTGCGCAATCCGGCGAATGCGCCGGACGACTGGGAGCGAAGGCAGCTGGAGACGTTCGCGTTCCTGATGGATTCAGGCCTCGACCCCGACACATTCGAGATGGGCGAGATCGTGCAGGAGGGCGAGGAGACGGTGTTCCGCTGGATGCAGCCGGTGCGGATGATGGACACGTGCCTGACCTGTCACGGCGAGGCGATCGACCAGCGCATCAAGCTGTTGCTGGCGCAGGAATACCCGCTGGATGAAGCCGCCGGGTATTCGGAGGGGCAGATCGGCGGGGCTTACTCGGTGCGCAAGGTGTTGCGAGTGGGCGATGAGCCAGCGCCAGCGTGGACGCCGATCCCCGAGCCCCTGCTGCTGCCGGCAGACCAGCGCCAGCCGGGCGACGCGCCTGTTGTGGCGCCCTCCCCCACACCGCAGGAGTAGTTCAGGCCTTCGCGCCCTTCTTGCCGCCGCCATAGATCGGTGCGGCGGAGGCGGATGATTCATCCAGCGGCCAGCGTGCGCGGGCGGGCGTATCGAGCGGATCAGAAATGCCGCGATGGAGACGCTCTGCGCCGGCGAGCGCGATCATGGCTGCGTTGTCGGTGCACCAGCGCATGGGCGGGGCGAAGAAGTGGAAGCCGTGATGGCGCGCTTCGGCTTCCAGCCGCGCACGCAAGGTCTTGTTGGCCGCAACACCGCCGGCGACCACGAAAGTGTGGCGGTCAAATTGGTCTTTCACCTGCGCCATCGCGCGCGACGATTTCACGGTGAGGATGTCAGCGACGGCTTCCTGGAAGGACGCGCAGATGTCGGCGCGGCGTTGCGGCGACAGCGGCTTTTCCTCGATGGCGCGGCGCACCGCGGTCTTGAGGCCGGAGAAGCTCATGTCGAGCCCCGGCCGGTCGAGAAGCGGGCGCGGGAGGTCGACGGCTTTCGCATGGCCCGTCATCGCCTCGCGCTCGACCGCGGGGCCGCCCTGCCCTGACAGCCCGAGCATCTTGGCGGTCTTGTCGAAGGCTTCGCCGGCCGCATCGTCTATGGTGGAGCCGAGGCGGCGATAGTGGCCGAGACCCTCGACCGCCACGAACTGGCAATGGCCGCCGGAGACCAGCAACAGCAGGTAGGGGAAGCTCACTTCCTCAGCGAGGCGCGGACTGAGCGCGTGGCCCTCGAGATGGTTCACTGCGATCAGCGGAATGCCCCGCGCGAGCGCGATGGCCTTGGCCGCCGACAGCCCCGCCATGACGCCGCCGATGAGGCCGGGACCTGCGGTCGCCGCAACGCCTGACAGGCCGCCCCAGCCAATGCCGGCGTCCTGCATGGCCAGCGCGATGAGCGAATCCAGCCGCTCCACATGGGCGCGGGCGGCAATCTCGGGCACCACGCCGCCATAGAGGGCGTGTTCTTCGGTCTGGCTGGCGATGCGCTCACCCAGCACGGTGGCGCGGCCATCCTCAAGGCGCAGGACCGCCGCCGCGGTTTCGTCGCAGCTGGTTTCGATCCCGAGGATGGTGAGCGCGCCTTGCATCATTGCGGCCGCGCTTGTACGCCGCCAGCGAAGGATAAGCCAAGACATATGACATCGACACGTACAGTCAGGATCGGAACACGCGGCTCGCCGCTGGCGCTGGCGCAGGCGAACCTGTTCGCGGAGCTGATCGCCAGAGCTTCGGGCGGATCGGTGGCCACCAGCCTGCACCCCTTCACCACGACCGGCGACAAGATCCTCGACAAGCCGCTGCAGGATGCCGGCGGCAAGGGCTTGTTCACCAAGGAGCTCGACCGGGCGCAGGAGCTGGGCGAGATCGATGTCGCCGTCCATTCGCTGAAGGATGTGACCGTCACCCTGCCCGACCACATCTATCTGGCCGCCTTCCTCGAGCGCGAGGATCCGCGCGACTGCCTGATCGGGCCGTTCGCGAGCATCGCCGACTTGCCGCACGGCGCGGTCGTCGGCTCGTCCAGCCTGCGGCGCCAGGCGCAGCTGAAGGCCGCGCGGCCGGACCTCAATGTGATCACGTTCCGCGGCAATGTGCAGACGCGGTTGCGCAAGCTGTCCGAAGGCGAGGCGCAGGCGACCATCCTTGCTGCAGCCGGTTTGCGTCGGCTGGGCATGATCGATCACGCCGCCGCCGTGCTGCCGATCGAAGACATGCTGCCTGCAGGCGGACAGGGCATCATCGGCGCAACGCTGCGCAAGGACGCGCCGGACTGGCTCAAGGAGCTGCTGGCGAAGATCGACAATGAAGAGGCGCGGCTGGCCGCAATTGCCGAGCGCGCTTTCCTGCGCAGGCTGGATGGATCGTGCCGCACGCCGATCGCGGCGCATTTCCGCCTGACGGAAGACGGCGCCGAGATGGCTGGCGAAGTGCTTTCCGATGATGGCGCGAAACGCTGGCGCGCCGAGGGCGTGATCGAGGGACGGCCGACAGTGTTCGACGCTGAAGTGCTCGGCGATGCGCTGGCCGAGGATGTCGCCATCGAGCGGTCCTACGATCTCGGTGGTGTGCTGCCGCCCGACTACGCGCCGGACAGCGAAGACGAGGATGGCGCGTGAGCAAGCCAGCCCGGCCGCGCATCCTGGTGACGCGCAGCGAGCCGGGCGCATCCGAGACTGCAGCGCGGCTTGAGGCGGCAGGCTATGAGGCGGTTGTCGAGCCGCTGTTCACCATCGTTCCGATCGACGTGGCGCTTCCCGATTTCGACGCGCTCGCCTTCACGAGCGCCAATGGCGTGCGGCGGTTCGCCGTGTTGTCGCCGCGCAGGGACGCGGCCGTTTTCTGCGTTGGCGCGCGAACGGCGATGGTGGCGCTGGAGCTTGGATTTCAGGATGTCACCTCGGCCGACGGCGATGTGATGGCGCTGGGCGACCTGATTCCGGCGCGGCTGTCGCTCGGCGCGCGGCTGTTGCATGCGGGAAACGAAGATGCGCGCGGGGACCTCGTGGGCCGTCTCTCCTCCTCCGGCATTGTGGCGAGCTTCGTTGCGCTGTTCCGGGCAGAACCTGTTGCGGCGCCCGGGCCCGCCCTGGCGCGCCACCTGGCCGGTGAGCCGGCATTCGCGGCTGTGCTGGTGCATTCGCCGCGCGGGGGCGACATACTCGCCGGAATGATCCGGGCCTCGTCCGCCCCTGCCCCCCTCCACGTCGCCGCCATTTCCGCCGCTGCAGCCGCGCCGCTGGAAGGCCTCGCGCGCCGGATCGCCATCGCCGAGGCGCCCAACGAAACATCACTGATTTCCGCGCTCGCCGGCCTTGTTTCCGGTTGAGAAACGACGGCGCATCCGTCTATGGTCGCGCCGGGGAGCGTGCGTGCGAACGCCATGAGGTTGGCGCCCGATGACGACTGCCAAGGTTGGCGGCGAACCCGAGCCCATCGAGGCCGAGTTCGAACCACTTGAAGGAGCGGAAGTGCGACCGCCGCGCGGCGCGCCAAAGCCGCGCCGTAGCCGGACCGTGACTTTCGGCCACCTGATCGCCGCGAGCGTGCTGGCGGCCAGCCTTGGCGCAATCGTTTCGATCGCCGCCAGCAACGCCGGCTCGGGCGCGCCGACCGGAACGCTTGCCCGCGAAATCGACCTGCTGCGCCGCGACATCGCCGACCTGCGCACACGCGCCGAGCGGGGCGCTGGCGATGTGGTTGGCCTGCGTTCCAGCGTAAGCGCACAGGGCGACCGGCTGGACAGGCTGGATGGCGGGGCCACGCAACTGCGCACCGACATAGCGGCGCTGTCGGCGCAGATATCAGCCATCAGCGGCGCAGGCGGCGGCGAATCGCCAACGGGCGCCATGCCGGCGTCCTCGCCGCTGGGCATATTGCTGGCGCGCATCAACCGGCTCGAGGGCATTGTCGCGGAGGATCGCCACGCGCCGGAAACGACGCGCGAGGTGCAGCGCGCCATCGCGGATCTTTCGCTGGAAGTCGCATCGCTCGATCGCGCCAACACGACGCTGGTCTCCGCATTTGATCAGAGACTGGCCTCACTGGTGGCGCTGGAAGATGGGCTGCGCACGCTGGCCACCGACGTGGCGGCGATGCGGGCGGGCGAGGCGCCGCGGGCGCGTGGGGTGGCCGCGGCTCCCCTTCCCGCTGCGGCGGCAGTTCCTGTCCCGGCAATGGCGGCGGCTGACCGGTCGCGTTCGATCCGCGCGCTGGCGTCGCTCGAGTCGGCGGCGCGTGGCGACAAGCCGTTTGCGGCGGAACATGCTGCGCTTGCAGCCTTCCTTCCCGGCGACACAGGTCTTGCGGCCATACAGGCTGCGGCCCAGGCCGGCGTACCGACGATGGACCAGCTGCGCGCTGACTTCGACTCGGCAGCCAACCGCGCGCGCAAGATTGCCGAGCGCGAAAGCGATGATGGCTGGAACTGGCTGCGGGACTCGTTCGCCGGCGTGATCGAGTTCGCGCCAAGTGCGCTGGTGGCGCGCAACGCGGAGACACTTCGCACGGCGCGGCGCCAGCTAGATATCGGCGACGTTCAGGGCGCCATCGCGGCGGTGTCCTCGCTGTCGGGCGATGCGCGCGGCGCCTACGACATCTGGCACAAGCGCGCGGGCGAGCGGGCGCGGCTGGATGCGACGCTCAGCGATCTCAATTCGCGACTGCTGGGCGCGGCAGCGATCAGCAACAGCTCCGGCTGAAAATCCCCACGGCCTACGGGGCCGCGTGTTACCTTAGCGTCACGCTGCTGTCGTGGAATTGTTCGCATGCGACTTGTCCAAACAGCCAGCCTACCCTAGCTCCGGTGCAAGCACAGCTGTCTGGGAGAACCACTTGAAACGCACCATCCTGCTCGCCGCAATCTGCACCGGCGCTCTTCTGGCCTGCACCACGCCTTCCACGACGATGATGACCGAAGCGCCCGCGCCTGTCGCACAGGCCGATGCCGGCCTCGCCGCCGCGATCGCCAACCCGGCGCGCACCGAAGCGAACAGGGTTCGCGACATGCACCGTCACCCGGCCGAGACGCTGGCTTTCTTCGGCGTGAAGCCGAACATGACGGTGATCGAGATCGCGCCCGGCGGCGGCTACTACGCCGAGATCCTCGCGCCCTACCTCACCGCAGGCGGCGGCAAGTATATCGGCACGGGCAACCCGATCGCTGCGCTCTCCGACCAGACCAAGTGGGGCGTGCAAACCTATGTGCCGATGAACGCGACCTCTGGCCCGCTCGGCGCGCCGGGTTCGGCCGACATGGTCCTGACGTTCCGCAACGTGCACAACTGGCTGTGGCAGCCGGGCATGGTCGACAAATACTTCGCCGACTTCGCCGCCCTGCTGAAACCGGGGGGCGTGCTCGGCGTCGTGGAACACCGCGCCGATCCGCGCCCTGAGACGGTGGCGGGCGGCCGCGCCGCCAGCGACGGCTATGTCGCCAAGGCAACCATCGTTGCGGCCGCGACCAAGGCCGGCCTGGTGCTGGATGGCGAGTCCGAGATCAACGCCAACCCGAAGGACACCAAGGACCATCCGTTCGGCGTCTGGACCCTGCCGCCGAACTCGCGCGGACCGCAGGCTGGCGCCACGCCCCCGGAAGGCTGGAATCCGGACAAGTACAAGGCCATCGGCGAAAGCGACCGCCAGACCCTCAGGTTCCGCAAACCGGCCTGATTCCGAGCCGAAAGACCTGTTTGAACCTTAACAATCGGCCGCTGTCCCCCGGGGCGGCGGCCGACTTGCTTTCCAACCCCCGTCCGGGTTATAGCGCGCCCCTCTGGCCGCAACGCCGGACGCTGCCTTAGCTCAGCTGGTAGAGCACCGCATTCGTAATGCGGGGGTCAGGTGTTCAAGTCACCTAGGCAGCACCATCTTTTCAAGCACTTAGCTCGAAGCTCAACTGCACCGAAGTGCAACCGGAAGCACATCGGAAGCACCGCGAGCTTAAATGACTCACAGCAAAGACGAGCGACGCGCCGTGTTGGACGGCGTGACAGGGCGTTTCCGAAAATCGATTGAAGGGTCTTACGCGCCCATCGCGGCGGATGCTGCGTCCTGCGAAGTTGACTGCCGGCGGCGATCCGCAGCGAAGGCTTCGAGGTCAGCCGGGTCGTAACGAATGGCGCGGTCGGTCGCTCGGATGAAGCGTGGACCGCGACCCAGGCATCTCATCTTGTCGAGAGTCGACTTCGACAGTCCAAGGCGTAAAGCCGCTTCGCGAACATCTAGTAGGCGCCGTGGTTCGGCCACCGACGCGACAACGGCATTCAGGATTTTCTGCGGCCGACCCCGACCACGCGACGCGCCGAGGATGTAGTTGAGAAGGGGGTCGACATCATCCTTCGCCGGTTGCTCGCTCGGCTGCGTAGAAGCTGGCGAGCGCATTGGTTCGGGGACAGCCGCGGGTCGCGCTTCGACCATGACGGGGGACGGTCGAGAAAACAGATCTAGCTGCGTCGAACCCCGTAGCTTAGCTGCAGCCTTCGGTCGTTTGCCCTTCATCACGTACTCCACGCCGCTTCATTTGGGCGGGACCGTGGTAAGAACTCAACCGCTTGAAACCGGGGCGCGTGTTTGCGGTGGATGCACCGTGGAAAATTCTAGTTTGGCGCGAAGGCACAGCCTGTCAAACGGCCGGAAAACGATTCAGATCCGCCACTCGTTCGGGTTCCACGCTTTGGCAGCAGTTCGCCGAAAGCTGCCATTCGTAATCTTCGGAAAAACTGCGCCCGCTTCACCGGAAGACCCGGAAAGCCGAACATCGCGAGTTGAAGACTCTCGGCGATGCGCTCCGCGCGCTCCATGAAATAGCCGAGGGCCTCCCGGGAGGGGCCGGTGTCCTTCCTCACCACGCACGCGGCGATATACAACGCGTTCGATTTCCAGCTGCACATGATCAGCCGGACGACGCTGAGGCTCTTCCGGGCGCGGGCGGATTCTGGCTGGGCTGCGGCGGCTGCCTGAGCGCGCCCATACGCGCGGCGCTCGAATTTGTGTCCGGAACTTAACCTGTCAACACCTCTATTTGTAGCGCTGGCGTACCTTCGCTAATCCTGCAGACAGCTGCTCTCCGCCATCAGGCAATTGTTTGGGTTCTCGCAGCAGGCGCATCGACCTCACATGAACCTCGACGGGGGCACGCTCCCAAGGATGACCCGACTGCATCGCGTCGAGTATGTCACTCAGACTAGCTGCGGCTTCATCCAACGCAGGCAGGCCCGCGGCCGAGGCGACACCGATCATTCTGACTACCATCTGATACAATGACGACAGATAGTCGGGATTGGGAGATTCAGGGGCTGTCAATGGGACATGAGAACCGGAACTCTTGCAGTCTTCAACATTTCCCGGGTCATGCCGCCAAAGATGAACTGACTCATTCGAGAGCGACCGTACCCGCCCATCACAATGAGATCAGCATCTACGGCCAGAGCGTGTTCATCGATCACAGACGCGTCCGTCCTTCCCATTGAGTCAAGATTGGCGAGTTGGACTTTGACGCCTCGCCGCGCAAGATGGGCGGTGATGTCGACACCGGGTCTCGGTCCGTAGCCATCGTGCGAAGGCCGGGCGTCGACCGTCACCACCGTGACCTGCCTTGCGCCGAGAAGAAGATCGTCGGCGTCGCCCAACGCGCGCGCAGCTTCACGCGTGGGCTTCCAGCAAACGAGGGCCGACTTGCCGATTTGTCGGGGCTTCCACGTGGGGGGAACGATGAGGACTGGCCTGCCTGATTCGAACAGCGCACCTTCAACAATCGCGTCACCAAAATCGGTGCGTGGCTGCTCGACAACCGTGATGTCGGCATGCCGGCCTCGCATGCCGGTCACCGTCCGGCCAACGCCCAGTTCCAGCAATTCGGACTGGACGCCACCAGCCAGATCCGTCCGCTGGATCCGGTTCTTGACGCGCTCCAGCTCAGCTGAAAGCTGCTTTCTGGAATCCTCCGCAGCATCTCCCCAGACCGGCGAAACAGCCCATCCTTCAACAGACAGGGAAACAGGCGGCATCCACCCAATCACGAGGCCGGACACCTGCCCGGTATTCTGCAGCGCAAGCTGCTCGGCTGCTGCTATTACGGGCTCGCTGTCCGATCCAGAACTAACGATCGCAAGTATGTCCGTGAATTTCATGACTCTCGCTCCTGCACCGGCAGTGGATTTCTTGAACAGTCTGCGGCACCGTGCGAGCTTCGCCGTCGCTAATAGTCCGTCAAGCCACCAAGACTGATCGCCGCTCGCGACGCTTTGGGACCCCTTCCCCGGAGCCATGATCCCGGCTGCTCTGGCTGCAAGCCGTTGATGGCCGTCTTGCCTGCGCAGAGGGGCCGCCGCCTTCCCAAGCGAACACATCCCAAACGAAGGTCTCGTCGGGGCGCCAGCCGGGGACCCGCATCGGACGCGAAAAGCTCACCCCCAGCGATTGGAGGTCAGTGAGAGAGAAAGGTTGCTACGCGTCCTGCGTTCAGGATGTGCTCGGTCGCCCCGCCCAACAGGAATTCCTTCACCCGGGAGGTGCCATAGGCTCCCATCACCAGCAGATCCGGAGAGTGCTCGTCGCAGTAGGCGTCGAGTGATGCCCCGATCGATCGGTCACGACCTTCGAATTCATCGACCTGAGCCTGGATGTCATGCGCCCTCAAGTGACGCACCAGGTCGCATGCGATCCCAGACGTCGCAGCTTTCTTCTCGCCCACCACGGTCAGAATGCGCACCTCCAGCGCCTTACAGAGAATCGGGATCGCGTCGGCGGCCGCCCTTGCTGCGCACCGTGAGCCATCCCACGCGACTGCAACTCGCTTCAGTTGGTCTTTCGGGAGCGGGGCGCGTTCGGGATGAAATACCAACACCGGTCGCCCTGAACCAAAGATGATTTCTTCAGCGACGCCCCGCTGGCTGTCACCGGGCAACCCAACCGCGACAAGACAAAGATCGCGAGTACGGGCGCATTCCGCGATGAACCCACCAACACCGTGCAATGGCGATCTTCCGATACGTCCATCCTGTTCAACGCCAACCGTGGACGCGATCTCCGCTAAGAGCTGCAGCGAGCGTCGTGCCGCAGCGAGACTCTTGCCTTCCTCGATCTCTGCGAGCTGCGACACGTTAAGCAGCTTCTCGGCCAGCCAGTTCCGTGGAACGGTTATATCAATGTGGGTCGCGAGGCCGGCAATCCGTCCACCCAAGAGGGCGACAAACTTTGCTGCCTGCTCGATCACAGCAGCCTGCGTCGGTTCGGCATAAGTGTCGATCTGAAGAAGAACGTCCCGCATCACACTACTCCATGTAGCCGACAGTGACTCGGCAGATCTCCCGATCCCTGCGGCGATGCTGCAACGCAGTTGATTGGAGTTGGCGTGCGCATACGGCTAAGGTCAAGGTTGCCAACACTCTTGTGATAACAGCAGAAAGAACTATCAGGTTAACTCGGTTCGGGACTGTCGCCTTTGGGCCAATCTCCGACTCAGCCGGGCTTCAATGCGAACGGCACCAAGCGCTCGCATTCGTGCCGTTTGTCGTCGTACCGGTCTGGAGACGGCCCTTAGCGGTCATCCCAAACCTAGTCCAATTCCTCGCGACAGGCTCCAAGACAGCCCCTGCCCGCGCATGACCCCCTCGACTTGTCGGCCCGCAAACCTCTCGAGCGCTGGCCGCCATGGGACCAGATTGGCCTGCCGTTCCCCGACGATCAGCGCCATTCGTCCCTGCGCGAGATCAATCCTGCGCGCATAGACGCCTGACACCCGATGAGCGTCGTAAGTCAACACCGGCACGCCTAGTTCGCCCGAGAGAACCCTCGCCCGGTTCGTCAGTTCGAGCTGCGCCAGTCGCTGCATCGCTTGCCTGGATGGCGCTGCCTCATTCGGCGCCATCCATCCCTGCTCGATGAGAAAGAGGCGCCGTTGCTGAAGCGTCTGCTCGAACTCACGGGCGATCCTGGCCTCGCCCGAAGGACCCTCCGCCTCACCGATCAGGACGCGGTCCAGATGTGTCGGGGCTCTTGCTTCGACCTGCTCGCTCAACGACCAGTAGCTCGCGACGTGGACTGAGAAGGGCGCTCTGCCAACCAGACGCTCCTCGAACGCCATCGCGTTCGCGAGGTGGTCGTGGCCCACGATGAACTCGCCATTCCCCGACCGCTGAACCAGTCCCATGCGCCGCATGACCTCGAGCCTGCGAACGTTGGCGGCAACGAGCCGGTGGTCGACGTTCGGCTCCAGCTCACCGTGGATTCGCGTCGAGTAGATACCACCGCTGCTCGCGGCGATCCGGGCGACAGCCTGATCCGAGGCACGGACCGTCGCTACATTTGGCTCAAAGCTGACGATCGCTCCCGGTTCGGCGCCGGCCAGGACAGCGAGATCCTGCGGGCGCTCGAACCGCGCATATCGGAGTTCCCCGCTGCCGGTCTCGACGACGGCCAGGAACTGGTCGCCGATTTCATCGACGGGGCCGAGGTGGACGAGTTCCCCGATGACGGGAGTATCGCGATCGGCTTCGAGGACAAGGCGCGGCTCCCTGCCCGGCTGCACTGACGCAACTGCTCGCACCACGTCCTCATGCACGGCCATGGCCCGGAGCCGCATCGCCAGGCCGCCGTCGAGACGCCAACCGTCCGTTCCCCGTTCGGCCAGCCCCCACCCCTCCAGCCGCTCCAGCCGGGCGATGAGATCCGGTCTCGTCGGCATCAGGGCACCGGCACGAGCGGCTGCCGCCAACTCGCGGTCGAGGGGCGTCACTGCCATCCGGCTGATGTCGACAAACCGCTCCTGAACCAGGTCAACGTCGAGCCTCGGTCCCAGGACCCGGGTGACGATTTCCTGCGCCTGCTCCCGAATACCCGAGGAGATCAGCCGGGATGGAATGAACAGCTCCTGGCCGTCCGGCCGCCGTCCCCGGATCAGGACGTGGGTATGCGGATTGTCGGTGTCGTGATGGTCGACAGCCAGCCATTCGAGCCGCGTTCCGAGCTTCGCTTCCAACCCTGCCATGACCTCCCGGATGAAGGGCCGGAGGTCGCCAAGGGCTTCACCGTCTTCGGCGCTGACAATCATCCGGAAGTGTCGGGGGTCGTCCGACCAGCCTGCGGTAATCGCCTTCGCGTCAACCGTGTCACTCGCCCGGTCGTAGAATGAGAAGTGGACCGACCGGCCGGCTTGCTCGCGCGTCAGATAGTCGACTGACCGTGTGGGATCTTCAGGCTTCGAATCGGCGGCGACTTCGGGCGAGCGTCCGCGCTGCGCCCCTTCGCGAGAGAGGTAGGCGACGTGCGCCCGCAGGGGCGCCGCCCGCCCGCCGCCATTGGCAGCGTATCGCATCTTCACGACCACGCGCCTGGCGGCCACAGACTGCTGCCGTGTTCGACCAGCCGACCCTTTGGCGAAGTGCGCCCGCACGCTTGGCTGACGGGGTTTGGGACCGGAGGCGCGAGGCTGGCGCGTCGCCTGCCGCACGGCGGCGCGTACCCCCTTGAGCTTCGGCGCCCTGTCAGCGGGCGGCTTGCCAAGCCTCGGTTCGAACTCGTTCTCGCGTGTCGCCATGATGACGAACATCATCATCGGCGGCGTGGCGATTTCCACCGCTTGCACCCTCACAACGAAACGCAACGCATGCACTGCAAGCGTGGCGCTAATCCACGGTGCAAAGACCTATGTGCAGACAGGGCTGTAAAGCCCGCAGCACGGCACGTGCTTTATCTTGCAATCCACCGCACCCTACCTCTGCGCGATTGTACCTATTTGCGCCCGAGCGGGATGAAACGAATCTCATCCGCTTCGGGGTGAAGTCGCCTGAGCTCTCCCTCAAGGTAATCCAGGCCGTCGAAATCGAGCACGTCTACGGAACTGATCAGATCAGTCACGATGACAAGCACATGAGACATCTGCAGCTCCGCCGCTGCCGGACTGCGCCGTGCGACGCGCTCAAACCAGAATTCGTGGACATGTTTCATTGCGGGTTGCTCGCGGCCATCTGCGACAATCACCAAGCCTGCCTGCGCTCCCGCCAGAAGTCGGTACGCCATCCCGCACGCTCACTGGCAATTTGCATGGGCCGAACCCATTTTTTCGCCCCACCGCCGCGCCATTTAACTCGCAGCGTTGCCGCCCTCACCGCCTCGGTCACGGCACCGCCTCCTTTTCACGGCTCAGGTCGGCAGCCAACGCCATCATGGCGTTCAGTTCGGCCCGGATGTTACTCGCCTCCTGCGTGTCCGCAGTTCCGCGCAATTCGGCACGCAGCTCCTCAATGTGGCGCTCGATTGTGAAGGTCTTCGTGAACATCGTCGTCTCCTGTGTTTGAAGGACGATGCCGGCGGGCGGGCGTGATGGATCGGGTCAAGGGATCGCGCCCAGGCGCGACCGCGCAGCGGCGATGGGGGTCACGATTTTTTTGGCCCTTCCGCCAAAAAAATGGTGGGGCCCCGTCGTCCCTTGAGGCGATCCATCACGCCCGGCACACTGCAATGAACTGAGCAACCAATTCCCGTTCCGCACGAAATCGGAAACGGTGTGCATGGACAGTCACGCACACGCCGACCGTCAGGGCGGCCACAAGACATGAAGGCTGCAAGGAGCCTGCGCACCGGGTCTATCCGGTGCTGCATGGCGGGAAGCGCCGTCGAGTGTCTGGCGGCGCGGAGCGCCCGCAGGGTCGCGCCCGAAGGAGCCGCGCTTGGGCGGCGGGACCGAGCGTGACCGCCAGACGCTCTCCGACTCCCTGTTCTCGTTCCTGGCCCCGGCTGTCTGGCGCCCACACGCGCAACGGCGGAGCACTGGTATCCTCCAGCCTCCGGCGCTCCGCTCACCTCGCCGCGTTGGCCGCCCGCTCGATCTCGCCGCAGCGCGCCATGAGCCTGGCGAAGGTGAGCGCTCCCTCCGGCAGCAGCCCATCGGCCTGCATGGCTGCGTAGTCCGCCTCAAGCTCTGAGAGATGTGGCCCAACCGGCACGAGCTGCAGCCCGCCCCCAACGGCGCCATGATAGTCGATCCACGCGCCTGCCTGGTCGCGCTCGCGGAAGAAGGCTGTCTTGTGCGTGGCAACCTGCGCAGCGAGGTCTGCATCCGCAATCGCGCGCGGGGCGACGCCGTTGGCGTCCAGCCGCTCCAGATCATACCAGTGGCGCGCCTTGTGATTGCCGACGGGGTCGCCACTGCGGCAGAAGACATGCACCGCCGTCGCCTTCTCCCAGAACGTCCGCTCGGCCTTCATGACCCTGGCCCGCGCTGTTGGAAGGTCGATGTCCAGGCCTGCCGCTGCGCTGTCACAGGCGATGTCGTGGAAGTATGCAGGCTCTCCCGTGGCGCGAGCGCCAAATTCCAGGAGCACGGCGGATTTGACCTGCCCGTGGTCCTGCTGGGCGTACCGTATGCTGAGATTGCAGCCATCGATCTCGACCGCCGCCTGGGCGCCATCCCGCGCCAGTCGCGCCCGAATGATGGGTGCGACCGTCCCGCTGACCCAGGCAGGCAGCAGCTCATTGCGGATGGCCTCGCTGACCCGCCGGATCTGGCTGCGCGTCTCCGGGATGTCGAGCACCTCGCCCCCCTCTCCGCGTGGCAAGAGGTCCGCAGCCAGCTCCCGGATGTCGTAGGTCAGATCGACGTCCTCGGAGAACCGCTCGATCAGCCGGTGAGCCTTGGACAGGGAGGTGCCGCCCTTGAAGACGAGATGGGGGCCAACGGGGTCCTCGAAGAGGGCCCGCAGCGCCCACACGACCCAGACGTCCTTCTCCAGCAGGATGGCGTTCCGGCCGACGCGTGCGACGGCGGCCTGGAAGAAATCCGCCCTATCCCGCGCGCTGAGACTGAAGATGCTGTCCGGCATAGGCTGCTTCGCTTACCGCCGCCGCCATCCAGGTCGGCATGCCCGCCGCGCGACGCGCGAGGGTCCGCCGCTCGGCTGGCGTGAGCGTGAGAAGCATGGCTCTGGCTTGTTCAACACCATCCGGTCCCAACCATTCGATCGCCCGCAGCAGTCTCTCATGGCGCGCGTTCTCGGCCAATGGCGGTGCATGGCGCAGCTCGATTGTCTCGCCTGACACCTTAAGCGTGCGAGTCCGCCCGCTTGTCACGTAGGTCCGGCGCAATGGCACCTGCGTCGTCAGGCCGAAGGCGTTGGCGACAGCAGCGCCTGCGGGCGCGATCTGCTCGCCCTTCTGACGCGCGATGGCTTCCATCGCCTCCCCTGCATTGGGCGGCAGGAG
>Ga0075152_10000090_pt1 | contig 69299 bp, 73 predicted proteins | sample JI61114C2DNA_FD_70964 | JGI IMG/M metagenome (GOLD analysis project Ga0075152, IMG submission 70964) | Wastewater effluent complex algal communities from Wisconsin, to seasonally profile nutrient transformation and Carbon sequestration -... | ecosystem: Engineered > WWTP > Effluent > Algae...
GCCCCTACACCGGGTACGAGGTAAAAATGGTTGGGAGTGAGTTTACGGATATTGATAAAAGCATCGGCTTGTGTGGCCCCTACAACAAACATGGTATTCTCCGGACTACCCCAGGTGGAAACGGTTTTCAGAACCTGCTCATATAACAATCCATCACCAGCCTGTTTAAGTTCGAAGTCCTGTGCCCCTTTGTTGGAAGTAAGTCCCAGTACAATAGCCCACTTGCCGGGATGTTGTAAAAACGGTTTCACACTGTCTTCGCCCATATAAGGAGCCACGGTAACCGAATCAAAAGGAAGGGCTTCAAAAAAGGCCTTGGCATACTGGTCGGATGTGTTCCCTATATCGCCGCGCTTGGCATCCGCAATGGTGAAATGTGAAGTCCCGATATATTTCACCGTATCCTCCAGTGTCTGCCATCCCTTTACCCCCATGGATTCATAAAAAGCGGTATTGATTTTATAGCTGACACAATAATCACGTGTGGCATCAATGATGGCCTTATTGAATGTAAGCACCGGATCGGCTTCCGTTAATAAATGTGCGGGGATTTTGGTAATATCTGAATCCAGTCCTACACAGAGATAGGACTTTTTTTGGCGGATCTGTTCAACCAGTTGCTGACGTGTCATGCCGCAAAAATACAGGTTGCGGGATTAGAAAAAAGGATACTTATTCACCGGTTATTTCAGTAAGCCACGGAGGGCCTGAACAAAATTCCATACCTCCGTATACGTATTATATAATGGCACAGGGGCAAAACGGATCACATCCGGCTCCCGCCAGTCCACGATAAACCCGGCTTTCATCAACCCTGTATATACATCCTTACCGTTCTTCAGCATCAGCATGGAAACCTGGCAACCACGGGCCGCCGGATCCACTGGCGTTATAAAACGGATTTGTTTTCCACCGGTCTCCCGGTCAAGATTTTCCAGCAGTGACCAGAGATACCCGTTCAGTTTTTCTCTCTTTGCCTGGATGTTTCCCCAACCTGCATCTTCCACTATGTCCAGCGCCGCCCGGTGGGCAGCGTATAGGAAAACAGCTGGTGTACTCAGCTGCCAGCCTTCAGCACCGGGCATGGGTACAAATCCTTTCTCCATTTTAAAACGGGTATTGATATCATACCCCCACCAGCCCGCAAAACGGGTCAGGTTTTTATCATGGTGTTTTTCATGTATAAAAGCCCCGCCGATGGCACCCGGGCCTGAGTTTAAATATTTATAACTGCACCAGCAGGCAAAATCAATTCCCCAATCGTGCAACTTTAGCGCCACATTTCCTGCGGCATGTGCCAGATCAAAGCCAACCAGTGCACCCGCCGATTGCCCGGCTACTGCAATAGTCTGCATATCGAACAACTGACCCGTGTAATAATTGATCCCGCCAAATAAGACAAGGGCGGTTTCCTCTCCGTGTTCCCGGATCACATTTACAATATCCTCCGTCCGCAGCGTGAGCTCTCCGTCCCTGGGCTTTACTTCTATCACCGCTTTCTCCGGTTCAAACCCATGATGACGTACATGTGTTTCAAATGCATACTGATCACTTGGAAAGGCCTTGGCTTCACAAATTATCTTATACCGTTTTCCGGCCGGACGATAAAAACTCACCAGCATCAGGTGAAGATTCACGGTCAGTTGGTTCATCACCACCACTTCCGTTTTTTTTGCCCCGACTATTGTAGAAAGCGTATTCACCAGGTGATCGTGATAATGCATCCACGGTTCGGATGCATGGAAAAAAGATTCCACACCCAAACTGGCCCAATCCTTCATAATCTTATCTATATAACCAGCGGTTGTCTTTGGCTGGAGACCCAACGAATTGCCTAAAAAATAAGCCTGCTCCTTCCCTTCCTGTACCGGAATAATAAACCGGTCACGGAAAGAAGCCAGCGGATCCTCCCGATCAAATTGCAGAGCAGTCTCAATTGTTGTGTTCATGGTATTCTTTTAAAATGCACCGGTACGGCCACCATCCACCGGAATACTGGTACCGCTGATATACCCGGCTGCCGGACTGGCGAGAAAGGCCGCTAAAGCAGCAATTTCCCTGGTTTCTCCAAACCGTTGTGCAGGTATTTGTTTCTCCATTTGCCCGGCCAGTTCTTCCGGACTTATATTTTGCGTAGCGGCGTTTGTTTTGATCAGGCTCTCCAGCCGTCCGGTTTTAATAAAGCCCGGTAAAATATTATTTACAGTAATGCCATCGGCTGCCACTTCCAGCGACAAGGTCTTGGCCCATCCGGCCGTAGCGGCCCGGATCGTATTAGATACGCCCAGGTTGGGAATGGGCACTTTCACCGAAGTGGAAATAACATTGATGATCCTGCCATATCCGGCCGTTTTCATGCCGGGCAAAAAGGCCTGCACTAATTGCTGGTTGTTGATCAGGTGTTGTTGAAAGGCATTCAGAAACTGGTCGGCTGTGGCATTTTGTATCAGTCCGGGTGCGGGCCCGCCGGTATTGTTTACCAATATATGAATAGTAACCGCCTGAGCCAGTTTAGCGGCAATGGCTTTCACTTGCTCCGGATACTGAAAATCGGCTAAAGCATACTGATGTTCCTGCCCCAGACTGCGATCCAGTGTGGCCATGGCCGCTTTCAGGCTTTCTTCATTTCTTGCCAGCAGTATACAGTCCGCTCCAAGCAATGCCAACTCTCCGGCAATGGCCAGTCCGATCCCCTGGGTGCTGCCGCAGATCAGTGCCGTTTTATTTTTTAAAGAAAGATTCATACAACGAATTTAATCAAACAGGTCAGGGTAATCCGTAATAATCCCGTCCACTCCCATGGTTTTTAATTCTTCGATTTTTGCTTTCTCATTGACCGTCCAGGGGATGACTTTCATTCCGAGATCATGGCATTTTTTCAACAATGCCGGATTGACCAATTTATAAGCCGGGCTGTATATCGTGGGGGTATGGCCCAGTGCCTTCAATTGTTCATCCAGGGTTCGTTTATCATAATCCTCAATCAGCATGGCCGTTTTCACCGCCGGATAATGCTGGTGCAGGTATTGCAGGGTGCGGAAATCAAACGACTGGATAATTACAAAATCAATTACTTCCTTTTCTTTAATCACCGCCATCAGTCCTTCCACAAAAGCGGCCGGCCCGGGATGATAAATCATATCTGTAAGGGCCTGTGTTTTTGTTTCAATGTTGAAATAAGGCATCGGCCGGCGGGCCATCATCATGTATTGTTTTACAGAATCCAGCAAATCGGCCAGGAGGGGTTTTGCCGCTTTCAGTTTTTGCTGCCGTGGAAAACGGGGATGAGGATTCAATCCCACATCATACCGCTTCACTTCCTCATACGTCATCTGGAAAATATTCAGGCTGCTTTCTTCTTTTTCGGCAACAATATGGCCGTCCGGCTTAGTTGTGATTTCATGATTAAAGAAGGGCTCATGTGACAGTACCACTTTCATGTCTTTGGTAAACACGACATCCATCTCCAGGGTGGTTACCCCCTGCCCCAGGGCATGTATCATTGCGGGAATGGTATTCTCCGGCATCAGTCCGCGGCAACCACGGTGACCCTGTTTATCAAAATTATCCTGCATAACGGTTGGCTTATTATTGACGACACCTGTTTTTGTGGCGCTTTTTTTACTACCGGAACAGGAAAAAACAAAAAGCAGCAAGGGCAGCCATTTCTTTATCATGATTGAAATACTTTTGATTTACGCGCTGCCATCATTTCTCCGATAATACGTGCATCTCCTTCGCGTTTTATGAGTTCTGATATAATGTTATCATAACTTTGTTCATCCCGGTTCTGGCTTAACTTAAATACATTCTCCAGTTCAGATACTTCCAGTTCAAAACCAATGATTGCTTTCACCAGCGGGGCAAGGTACGTCTCCGGCAGGTTATCATATATGGTGGAAGAAGCTTTGTTGCCTTCTTCAAAACAGAGGGTTAACCGTTTAAGAATAGTAATCAATTCCGTTTCATCCGTCCAACGGATGGTCCCCCTGGCATGCACCGAAATATAGTTCCAGGTAGATGCCTGTTGCGGATTGCCGGAATACCAGGTGCCACTTACGTAAGTATGCGGCCCGGAGAAAATAAGCAAGGCCTGCGGATTATCCTCCAGGGCGCTGATGTGCGACGTTTTCCGGGCTATATGACCGGTGATAAAAATTCTGCCCTCCCGTTCATCGACCAGCACCGGCAACTGGGTGGCTTCAATCCGGCCATCCTTCTTTGCCCCGATCAGGGTCACAAAAGGATAGGCTTGCATAAAGGAGATCAGATTGGCCCGGTCTTCTTCTTTGTAATGAGGGTAATTATACATCGGTTCTGGTTTTTGTACAAATCATAATCAGGACTTCGTTGCCTGGATTATCAACCGGAATTAATAATACCGGCATGCATAATCCGGCAGTTACCTGATTAGTTCAACATCACACTTTAGCCGCTATACTCTCCGATCCTATATTCGCATTCCGCATCGCAATACTCCGGACAACATAGGAGGCAAATCCTTCAAAGGCTTTTTTAGTAATGTTATCATCACTCATCATGATCGGAATACCCTGATCGCCGCCCTCGCGGATGCTTTGTACAAGCGGAATCTGGCCGAGGAAGGGAAGATCGTATTCATCCGCCAGACGTTTACCCCCATCTTTGCCAAAAATGAAATACCTATTATCGGGTAATTCAGCCGGGGTGAAATAACTCATGTTCTCCACCAGACCGATGATCGGGATATTTAATTGTGCCTGCCCAAACATGGCAATTCCTTTTTTGGCATCGGCCAGGGCCACATCCTGCGGTGTGGTCACGATCACCGCACCGGTTACAGGTACGGTTTGCATCAGGGTCAGGTGTATATCACCGGTGCCGGGGGGCATATCCACCACCAGGTAATCCAGTTCATCCCAGTATACATCTGTTACAAACTGGCGGATGGCGCTGCTGGCCATAGGGCCACGCCAAACCACCGCATTCTTCTCATCCACCAATAACCCGATACTCATTAATTTAATCCCGTACCGTTCCAGCGGAATGATCATGCCTTTACCTTCAATATCCATCATAAGTGGACGTTCACCTCTAACTCCAAACATAATCGGTACACTGGGGCCATAAATATCCGCATCCATCAGTCCTACTTTGGCGCCTCCCTGTGACAAAGCCAGCGCCAGGTTGGCTGATACGGTGGATTTACCCACACCACCCTTACCACTCACCACGGCAATAATGTTCTTCACTTTCGGTAAAACGGTACCCTCATCCACCCGTTTCGTGGTGGTATTGGAGGTAAAATTCACGGTAACTTCCGCTTCTTTACTTACGAGTATTTTTATCGCATTAATGCAGGCATTTTTAATCATATCCTTCAACGGACAAGCCGGGGTGGTCAGTACTACGGTAAATGACACCTGATTACCGTTGATTTCAATATCCTTCACCATATTCAGAGTCACCAGGTCTTTGCCCAGATCGGGTTCCTGTACATTACTGAGTGCTTCGAGTACTTTTTCTTTAGTCATTTTCCAAGTATTTGTTAAAAGTCAGGGAGAAGGGCAAAGGTAAACAGTTCCCCGGGCAATTTTTTTACGAAATCAGCAACTTGTCTTTATTTTTGACGCAGTGAAGAAAATTATACTTTTTGCTGGTTTACTGTTATTTCTGTTACCCAGGGATGCCCGTGCCCAGTTCGAAACCTCCCGCGATTCCGTGGTTCAGTTATTTGGTATTATTATGACGGCCGACAGTCTGGTGGGTATACCGGCAGTCAGCATCATGGTTAAAGGACAAAACCGGGGAACGATCTCCAATAACCAGGGGGTATTTTCCATTGTGGTGCTGAAAGGCGATGAAGTGGAATTCACCCACGTTTCTTACCAGACCAAAAAAGTCATTATCCCAAAAACCCTGGAAGGCACCCAATACAGTATCGTGCAACTGATGGTGGCGGATACCATTTATCTGCCGGCAACCATTCTGAAACCACGACCTACCCCGGAACAATTTGCCCGTGATTTTGTCAAGAACCAGGTACCCGACGATGATTATGAAATTGCCCGGAAAAACACCAGTGCCGCCAAACGGAAAATTCTGATGCGTACCACGCCCGGTGACGGCGGTGAAGCCACCCGGATACAACTGAAACAAATTGCCACCAAAGCCACTTATCAGGGTCAAAACCCACCTCAGAATATCTTTAATCCCGCCGCATGGGCTGATTTTATTCAGGCGTGGAAAAGAGGCGATTTTAAAAACAGGAATTAAGACCGGGGACACATATCCATGTCCCGTTAACCGTTGTTCAGCATATCTTTCTATTACTTATTTTTGTCCGGTAAAAACAGATTTTATCATGCCTGTGAACCGGTAACTGAATGTATGTTCCGGTCCGTGCAGGAAAAATTCACTATATGGACTTTCAAGGAAGTGTTTCCGTTATCGGTGCCGGTACAATGGGAAATGGGATTGCGCATGTATTTGCCCAAAGAGGCTATAAAGTAACCCTGATTGATATTTCTGCCGATCAGTTGGAGAAGGCCGTGGCCACCATCGAAAAAAACCTGGAAAGGATGGTTGCCAAAGAAATCATCCGTAAGTCTCTGAAAGAATCCGCCCTGAAAAACATCAGTACCTGCACATCCATTGCGGAAGGTGTAAAGGATGCGGCCCTGGTGGTGGAAGCCGCCACGGAAAACCTTGAATTGAAACTGAAAATTTTTCAGCAAATGGATGCGGCGGCACCTGCCGGTTGTATTCTGTCCACCAATACGTCTTCTATTTCCATTGCAAAAATGGCCGCCGCCACGTCACGTCCGGAAAGAGTGATCGGCATGCATTTTATGAATCCGGTACCCGTGATGAAACTGGTGGAAATTATTAATCATGCAGGCACATTGCCGGAAGTTACCAGTACGATTGTAGCCCTGAGTAAGGATCTCGGAAAAGTACCCTGCGTGGTAAATGATTTTCCGGGTTTCATTTCCAACCGCATCCTGATGCCAATGATCAACGAAGCGGTATATGCCTTGCACGAAGGTGTGGCAGGTGTGGCAGAAATCGACAATATTATGAAACTGGGTATGGCTCATCCCATGGGGCCGCTGCAACTGGCCGACCTGATCGGACTGGATATCTGTCTTTCCATTATGCAGGTATTATATGAAGGTTTTGGCAATAACCCCAAATACACGCCCTGCCCGTTACTGGAAGAAATGGTAAAAGAAGGAAAACTGGGCTGGAAAAGCGGGGAAGGATTTTATACGCATGCCGCGGGCAGCAAGGAACTGGTGGTAAGTAAACGCTTTGCCTAAGCCGTCTTTTCGATTTCCACTACCCGCAGATCCTTTAGTCTGAACAGTACTTCGTCTTTCCTGTTCTTCGGAATCCCGATTTCCAGATGACAGAACAACTGGATATCCTGTTTGTGTACGGGGCAGTCAAAATGCTTAACCACGCGCATCACTTCATTCATCTGGGTATAATCAAAATGCAGTCGGTAATTTTCAAGTACCGGTTTTGAAACTGACGGTATTACCTGTAAAGCCAGTGTGGAAGCCGTTTTATAGGCATTAATTAATCCGGGTACACCCAGTAATGTACCGCCAAAATAACGGACCACCACGATCAGAATATTAGTGAGTTTGCGGCTGTCGATCTGCCCCAGAATGGGTTTGCCCGCAGTACCAGAAGGTTCACCATCATCACTCACCCTGAAACTGTTTCCATCCAGTCCCAGCCTGTACGCGAAACAATGATGTACAGCTTTAGGATGCTCTTTCTTCAGGACAGCCAGCAATTCCTTAAATTCATTAACCGTGCTGACCGGGTAAGCGTACGCAATAAAGCGGCTGCCCCGGTCTTTGAATTCTGCCTGACCGGCCTTTTCTATCGTGTTATAATAAAAGGATTCGTTACCGGTATCAGCCACGGGCTTCTTTTTTAATAAACAGGTAATAAAACTGTATAGCGGCCACAAATACGTTGGGGATAATCACCGGCAGGTTTATATTCAGTAAAAAACCATACACCACAAAAGTGACCGCACCAGCCATATTGATCAGCCGCATGGTGCGTATCCTGGAGCCGGTCAGAAAACTCACCACTACCAGCCCGGCTGCCAGATAACCTACCCAATCAATCCAGTTCATATTTTCAATTTTAATCGTTCAGCCGGATACTGATCCGGTCATCATCCAGTTGTACCAAATCAGTTATACAGCCTTTACCGGCAACAGGCGCCTGGAGACCATCCCTGATGTATAACCGGGAATTGGTAATCACCCGGGCTTCATCCCAGGTATCCGCATCCAAAAAAGACTGCAGCAACCGGGCGCCGCCTTCCACCAGCACACTCTGAATATTCCGTTCGTGGAGGGCGGACATAAGTTGCGAAATAAGGCTTTTATTTTTATCCAGCCTGCAATATTCCAGATTTTCCTGTACCTCGTCTTTCAGCCCGTTAAACACAAGGGTCGGATATTCGCGGTTCAGCAATTGTAATCCGGACGGCAACCGCAGCTCCATATCCAGCAGCAGCCGCAGCGGAGACGGGCCCGGAACCAGGCGGTTGGTCAGCAACGGGTCATCCGCTAAAGCTGTGCGGGTGCCAACCAGTATACCCGCTTCCTCACTCCGCCATTGATGAACCAGCCGGTTGGTGAGCGGGTTGGTGATCAGTAAGCGGTTACTGTTGCCAGCCGGATGGGCCATATAGCCATCCGCAGTCTGTGCCCATTTTAAAATCACATAAGGCCGTTTTTTCTCATGAAAAGTGAAAAAGCGTTTATTCAGTTCACGGCATTCATTTTCCAGTACACCCTCCACCACTTCTATTCCGGCGGCCTTTAACTTCTCAATCCCTTTACCATTTACGGCGGCAAATGGATCCCGGCAGCCAATCACTACTTTCGGAATACCCTGCCGGATAACCAGGTCTGCACAGGGGGGTGTTTTACCCTGATGGGCGCAGGGTTCAAGGGATACGTAAAGTGTAGCCGTTCGGGGCAGTACGGAAAGATCCGTACAGGCAAGTGCATTTACTTCCGCATGCGCTTCCCCGTAATGCTGATGCCAGCCTTCCCCGATGATCCGGCCGTCCTGTACAAGCACCGCACCCACCATGGGGTTGGGGGCCACATAACCAGCGCCTTTCCGGGCCAGTTCAATACAGCGGTACATATATTTTTCGTCGGTGGTCATTGCTTTGGAATGTTGCAAAGATAAGGATCGCAAAGTGAGGTGCCGGGGCGTGATGCCAGACTAACAACTATCGACTAAAGACTAACGACTATATTTGTCCCATGACCCTTCAGGAAGCCGGCTTTTATTTACGAAATCAACTCCGCACTGTTTGTGATGAAGGAGAAGCATCCGCTATTGCTGATTGGGTTATGGAGACTTTGACCGGATCGGATAAGACTGAACGGATGATGTATAAGAATAATGCCATCACGTCAGCGGAAGAAGAACAGCTCCGTAATTATGCATCCAGACTTTTACGACATGAACCGGTTCAGTATGTATTAGGAGAAGCCTGGTTTTGCGGACTGAAATTTTATGTGGATGAACATGTGCTGATTCCACGGCCGGAAACGGAGGAACTGGTGGAATGGATTATTTCGAATTGCAGATTCCCGGTTGATACGCTTTCCATACTCGATATTGGCACCGGCAGCGGCTGCATACCTGTTTCGTTAAAAAGAAGAATTCGGAAAGCAACTGTTTCTGCGCTGGATATCAGTGAGGAGGCATTAGTTGTAGCCCGTAAAAATGCATTAAAACTCGGGGCTGAAGTCGGGTTTATACAGGTGGACATACTGAATCCCCAAAACTGGCCTTCAATACCTGCAAGCGATGTTATTGTCAGTAACCCGCCATATATCCCTGAAAACAATAAAGCATCAATGAATCCGAATGTGCTGGAGTATGAACCCCATACCGCCTTATTTGTACCTGATAATGATGCGTTATTGTTTTATAAAGCCATTGCAGAACTGGGAAAAACAAAACTCAATAAAGAAGGATTACTATTTTTTGAAATCCATGAAGATCTCGGAAAGGCCGTGACAGATCTGCTGGAAACAGAAGGGTATACTGCTGAAATAAAAAAGGATATACAGGGAAAAGACCGGATGGTAATGGCAGGAAAAGTTAACAGGTTGATAAGCTGACAGGTTAAAAAATAATACTCACAGGCTGGGCTGTAGACTCCTGACTCCTGACTCCTGACTCCCATCTCCCGACTTACTGTTGCACTCTCGCCACTACTTTTGCCGTATCTTTCTTAGCAATGCCCATGACCCGGAATACGCCACCATAAAAGGCGGAGGTATCTGCATTGATCACTACCGTGGGGGTATCCACAAAGGCTTTCTGTTTACGTATTTCAAGATGCAAGAGAGAATCAAAACTGACGGATTCCACTTTGGTGGAACCGATAAAATACTCCTGGTCCTTATTAATGGATACCATGATATCCTGTTTGGCTTTCGCTTCCTTGCTGGCCCGGGGCAATCCAACCGGTACCACATTGGGGTTTGCCAGGGTGGCCACGATCAAAAAGAACATCAGCAGGATGAAAAGGATATCATTCAGCGAGTCCGTAAAGACCTCGGATTCTTGTCTATGTTTCTTTCTGAATTTCATGGGAATGAATTAGCGGGTGGGTTCTTGGAGGATATCCAGAAAATCGGCGGATGCCGCTTCCATTTTGTTGGCCGTTTTATCAATCTGCGTATTGAGGTAGCTGTAACCCAGATAGGCAATCAGCCCGATTACCAGCCCGGATATAGACGTGATCAGTTTGGTATAAATACCACCGGAAATAATACTTACATCAAACTTATTGGTGGTGGTAATACCGGAGAAGAGCTGCATCAGTCCGATCAGTGTACCCACAAATCCGAAAATGGGTGCGGCTTTGGAAATCACGGAAAGAATATCGAGGTTTTTCTCCAGCTTATACATTTCCAGTTGTCCCACATTGGCCATACTTTTTTCAATCCCGTCAATCGGTTTGCCGATCCGCTGAATCCCTTTATCAATGATCCGGGCAACCGGGTTATTGGTATTTTTAGCGAAATTCCGGGCGGCCGTAACGTTGCCGCTGACAATATTATCCCGGATAATGTTCATGAAATTTCCATCAATCTTTGCCGCATTACGGATGGCGATGGAACGTTCGGCAAAAATATAAACACCCAGCAACAGCATGGCGCCCAGGGGGAGCATGATCCATCCTCCCATCTGTAATAATTCAAAAAAACTCAGTTGTCCGTCGTGATTGGCATCTCCGGCCAGGCTCTGTGTGGCAGTGGTCAGGGAATCGGTAATCTGTAATAAATCGATCATACTAGTCTCTTTAGGTGGGTAAAAGTAATGGAAGACGGGTAAAATGGTTTTTGTTTGTTTTCAACACCTGTCAGTATTCGGGGGTAAGAACGGGAAAAAGCGTGCCACGTTGTATGCTGAGGGTAAGATTTAGAGATCTTTAACAGGGGGATTGGGTTGGTAAGAACACCAACCCATTTCCTAAAGTCGGAAAGTCCGGAAAACGGAAAAGTCCGGAAGAATCATTCTTTCAGTTTGAATGACTCAACCGGACAATTTATCTGAATAAGCCGGGGTGGATGTCGTTCAGCAAGCTGTAAGACTACTAACTGCCGGCTACTAACTACCGACTATTTCCCTACTCCTGCCTGTTTGATCATCAACGCCTGTATCTGCTTCATCGTCATTTCCATACCGTCGGGACTGCCATCCAGGAAGATCACATTCCCTTTACCGTATTCGGCAAAATTCTTAATCGCCTCAGTCCACATACTGAACAGAATCACATTGGTATCCAGGTTAGCCTGTTTCATTTGTTCGGCAGCTTCGGTCATACCTTTGGCCACTTCCTGACGGAACAGGGCCACACCCTGTCCACGAAGGCGGGCGGCTTCTTTCTCTGCCTCAGCTGAAATCTTGATCGCGTTACCTTCAGCTTCAGCTGACTTGGTTTTGGTGATCAGTAATGCCTGCCCCTCATTTTCTGCAGCGGCTTTCAGATTATTTGATGCCACCACTTTGCTCATGGAATCAAGAATCATTTTATCAAAAGTGATATCGTTGATCTGCAGATCCTGCAGGTGATAGCCCCAGGTTTCAAGCGTATGGTCAATCTCAAACTTCACATACTCCACGATTTCCTTGCGCAGCCCCAGAATTTCCGCCTGCTTCTTCGTGGCCACAAAAGACCGGATATTTCCCTCAATGGTACGGATCAGGGCCTGCATGAGATCCTTGTCCGCAAAAAACTTAAACGCCACTTTCTTGATGGTCTCTTCGTCAGCATTCTGTACTGAATACAGCAGCATACTTTTGAAATAAACATTGGCCTGGTCAGCGGTTACGGCCTGAAACTCGAGTTCCACCGAGCGGTTCTGTATAGATACTTTTTTATACACGGTTTCGAGCAGTGGTATTTTAAACCGGAGACCGGGTGTGGCGATACGCTGGTATTTGCCAAACAGGGTAATCACCCCGATATACCCCTGATTTATCGTAAAGAGTCCACTGAAAAAAATAACCAGCAGTATTAACACCCACCAGTTATGCGCAATCAGATTAGCGAAATCCATAGTTAAAATTTTAAATGTTTATTGAAGGTACAATAATTACGCTTTTCCCTCACAAATACAAACCAGGTGCACCATGGTCTCCACCGCCTTATTCATATCCTGCACGCTGATAAATTCATGTTTGGAATGAATAGCCTGCTCCCCGGCAAAAAGGTTGGGACAGGGCAACCCCATAAAAGACAAACGGCTCCCGTCTGTTCCACCCCGGATACTCTCCATCTTAAGTTCCAGTCCGGCCCGGCCAATAGCTTCCCGGGCAAAGTCCACCACATGCGGATGCACATCCAGAATTTCCTTCATATTCCGGTATTGCTCGGTCACAATAAAATCAAATGACGCTTTAGGATAAGTCCGCATCCGCTCTTCAATCTGTGTCCGCAGATAATCTTCTTTCTTTACCAGCCCTTCCGTATCAAAATCCCGGATAATAAAGTCGATGGTACATTTCTCCGCAATCCCTTCCACCCGGACCGGGTGAATAAACCCTCTCTTCCCGTCCGTGGACTCAGGGGAAAGCCGGTCTTTGGGTAAGGCTGCCAGTATCTCGCCGGCAATCTTCATGGCATTTACCATTTTATCTTTGGCATACCCCGGGTGTGCGATTACACCATGAATAACCGCCGTCACTCCATCGGCACTAAAGGTTTCATCTTCGAGGGATCCGGCATCCCCGCCATCGAGCGTATAACCGAAATCGGCACCGAGTTTTTTCAAATCCACTTTGGCAGTGCCCCGGCCAATTTCCTCGTCGGGTGTGAACAGGAGTTTAATTTCACCGTGCTTTACGGACTTATTCCGGATGAGGAAGTGAGCCAGATCCATGATTTCCGCCACACCCGCCTTATCATCCGATCCCAGTAAAGTAGTACCGGAAGCCGTAATTATATCGTGACCGCTTAATTTCTGCAGATAAGGGTACTCGCTCAGCCGTATTACCTGAGCGGGGTCATCCGGCAATACAATATCCTGTAACTGATAATTTTTATGCAATATGGGCTTAACGCCTGTACCACTGCAATCCGGAGCCGTATCCACATGTGCACAAAAACAGATCACCGGCACTTTCTTTTCTGTAGTAGATGGAATGGTGGCGTATACATATCCCCATTCGTCCATATGGGCATCGGAAATCCCCATTTCTTTTAATTCAGCCACCAGTAAGACACTGAGGTCTTTTTGTTTAGAGGTGCTGGGGTACGTCGTTGATTGCGGATCACTTTGTGTATCAATCTGAACATACCGCATAAAACGTTCAGCCGCTGTAAATGAATAATCTTGAAACATAGTCAATGAATAATGGATACCGAAGATACGACAAATGAAAACGGCCCGGCTGCTTGCGGGAAACAAAGAATTTGTTTATCTTTTGGATCAAACAAAACCAACTATTATGAAAAAGTGGCTTATCGGCTCCCTGGTGGGTGCCCTCCTGCTGTTTTGCTGGCAGTTTTTATCCTGGACCGTAATTCAGTTACACGAGGCGGAAGCGCTTTATACACCAAATCAGGATAGTGTCCTCACTTATCTGAGCGGGGCTTTAAAAAAAGAAGGAACCTATATGCTGCCAACCGTGGCACCCGGTTCTCCTATGGAAGACATGGAGGCACTCAGTAAAAAAATGGATGGGAATGCCTGGGCAACGGTCACGTACCGCAGCAGTTATTCAAGCGATATGCTACGACCCATGCTCCGGGGATTCCTGGTGGATCTGTTTATCGTATTCTGCCTGATTTATATTCTTACCCGGGGAGGCACACCTCCCACCTTGCGGGTGATTGCCGGATCGGTGGCCACCGGGCTGGTCACCTTTTTATATGGCCCTTATACACAACATAACTGGTTTCAGACTCCACTGGCGGACTTATACGGGCACCTTACCGATGCAATAGTGGCCTGGGGACTGGTGGGGATCTGGCTGGGCTGGTGGCTGAACAGAAGGGGTAGCAGTCGATAGTAGGATACCGTACTTTGTACTTCTTACCTCGTACTTTTTGCTTCGTACTTATAAAAAAAGATCAACATTTTCAGTTGATCTTTTTTTATATTGAAATATCCTTTGCAGAATTACTTAAGGCATAATGATCAGCGGACTTCCACCCTCGATCTCTACCAGCTCGAGGTCGAAAATCAGATCCTGGCCGGCCAGCGGATGATTGGCATCCAGCATAACAGACGTTTCTTTCAGTTCAACCACAGTAACCTGAAATTGTTGTCCCTGTCCGTCACTCATCACCAGGGGCATACCCATTTCCACTTCCATTTCCGCGGGAAAACGGTCTTTCGGCATTTCTATAACCATTTCCGGGTTACGGGGACCGTAAGCCTCCATAAACGGAATATTAATGGTCTTTTTTTCACCAACCACCATACCGGTTACACCATCGTCAAATCCTTTGATCACCATTCCACTTCCAACTTCAAATGCCAGCGGTTCACGGCCGTCAGATGAATCAAAAGTTTCGCCGGTGGTTAATTTACCATGATAATGTACTTTGATTTTATCCCCGCTTTTAACTTGTGACATAAACTGCTTTTTTGATTAAAATTAGGGTGCAAGGTACTGGAAAACTTCCAATGAAGCTGAATTTATATGTATCAACCATATGCTGCCGCACCCCTGCCCGGCCAGTCCTCATTCTGCAATGATGCGAATACATAAAACCGTATGTAATTGTTTGAAAATCCGGCAGATCAGCCAGCTTATTTAATGAGTTGCATTTTTACTGCGGCCCGGATCAGGGAAGCCACATTCTTCGCTTCGAATTTAGCCAAGAGGTTTTTCCGGTGCGTATCCACGGTGGTCACACTGATAAACAATTGCTGGGCAATTTCATTGTTGGTCATGCCTTCCGCAATCAGTTCCAGGACTTCCTTTTCACGACGGGTGAGCAGGATCTGCGGCGCGGTATGTTCTCGAAGGGCAAAGGAAGCCTCATCACTCAGATACGTTTTTCCTTTGCAGACAAGATCAATTGCTTCCGTCAGTTCTTCCTGGGTGGCATTCTTGAGCACATAGCCGGAAGCCCCGTTCTCCATCATCTTTTGTATAAAACTCTGCTGGTTAAAAGTACTCAGGCCAATAATAAAAACGGATGGATATTTTTTCTTCACTTCCAGGCAGAGATCAATCCCGCTCATATCAGGCAGGTTAATATCCATCAGTATTACATCGGGTTGTTCCCGTTGCAGGTAGGCCAGGCAGGAAGCCGCACTCTGGGCATGCCCCGCCCATTCAATCCCTTTTTCATGCTGAAGCAGGGACCGGATGCCTTCGATCACCATATAGTGATCATCCACAATAAAAACACTGGTTGCCATTATAAAATAAATTCAAGATTTACAGATGTGCCTTTTCCGGGAGCTGACTGAATATCCAGTTTCCCTTTCAGATATTCCACACGACTCTGGATACTACTCCAGCCTATACCCTTTACTGATTGCAAAATTACCGGATCAAATCCTTTTCCGTCATCTTCCACCGTAATATTAATTCCCTGGGGCGTTTTACTAAGCTGAACAATGGATGTTTTGGCCGCGGCATGCTTCATGGTATTATTGATCAGCTCCTGCACAATCCGGTAAATGGCGATAGCAGTGGTTTGTTCCACCCGCGCATTTTCCATACCCAATGACTGGTAGTTCACTTCCAGTGCACCAGTCCGGTTGATATCTCCGCAGAAATCACGAAGCGCTGTATCCAATCCGAATTTGACCAAGGCCTCCGGCATCATATTATGAGCCACCCGCCGCATTTCTTTAATAGAACTGTCCAGCATATCCATGCTCCGTTCAAATGCCTGTGCATTCTCCGGGGTCATAATCAGATTTCCTTTCATAGTATTGAATGAGTACTTTATTCCGGATAACATGCCACCCAGGCCATCATGCAGTTCACGGGCCAGCCGGCTGCGCTCCTGTTCCTCCCCCTTCAATACCGCTTCCGTTGCTTCCAGTTGCTTTTCTGCTTCCAGTTCCTGTATGCGTTTTTGTTGTAATTGCTTCGTATGCTGATAATTTCTGAATACAAGAAATCCGAGTAACAACAATACAACCCCGCTGCCGGCCAATACATAATTCAGGATGTTTTTACGGCTGATGACCAGTTGCTGTACTTTTTTCTCAGCTTCCAGCTGCTGGATTTTAATTTCCTTACCGGCTGTCTCATATTTTTTCTCCAGGTCCAGCGTGGTTTTCTGTATCATTTCATTCAGGATACTATCGGCCAGCAGATTGCTTTGCTTGGCATAGTATTCTCCCATCGTCATGTCCTGCATGGAGTAAGCCAGGTTGGATAAATGAACAAAAATCCGCTGCCGCTGATCCCTGAAGTTATACTGGTTGGCCAGTGCCAGCGCTGTGTCCGCATATGCTTTTGACAGTTTGTAATTCGTGGTATACTGGTAATGAAACGACAAGCCTTTCAGGGCAATTACTTCGCTTTCGTGCAATTGCAGTTGCCGGGCTATTTTCAACGCCTTCTCCATCAGGGGCTTCAGGTCAATAAAATTATTGTGTTGAATCAGTATATCCCCAAGGTTCAGGTATTGAGTAGTCTCCATATTCTTATCCCCGATCTCACGGGCGATAGCCAGCGCCTTCCGGAAACAGGCATTGGCAGAATCCGGATACTCCAGGTTAGAATAAATCAGTCCCAGATTATTATATGCGGTTCCCAGCATTGAAATGTTTCCGTTTTTCTTAAGCCCTTCCACGGCCTTTTTACCATAGGCCAGTGCCTTCCGGTATTGCTTCATCCCGGTGTACAGATTCTGCAGAATATCAGCGGCCTGGGCATTGATCACTTCATTCTGATAAGGTTCGAAAAGCCGTTTCCCTTCTTCATAATACCGTATCGCCTGTTCATATTCTTCCTGCAGCCGGTATGAACTGCCGGCATTAAAAAGCGATTTGGCCAGGTACAGTGTATCCTTGAGCTCACGGGCCAGTTCCACGGCATGCAGATTCATACGGAGTGAAGAATCAAAGAAGCCCTGCTGATTAAGTACGAAGGTGTAATTGGCATAAAATTTAATAATGCCCAGCTTGTAATCAATTTTCCGGCTGAGGTCTCTGGCCGACTGATAATAATATTTGGCCGATTCCGGCTCATTACTTTCATATTGCTGACCGATGTTTATTAACAGCAACACTTTATTGGTATCCTCCTTTGCCGCCGGTAACAACCGCAGGAGACTATCGCGGTTCATAAATTCCTGAGCACCGGCTGTAATTGCCGGTAAAAAAAACAACCATATGATGCGTGCGACTTTACTCATACAATGATGGAATATTCCTCCATTATACAAATAAAAGGAAACACGGCCGGCCTTTTCTCCCCTTTTTCAGGGAATTTTTAGCGGTACCCGGAAACTCCCTCTTTTCGGGGAGTTGGAGGGATGCATCAACGCTTAATTTTATTCAGACGAAATCATATTCATATATTGAATTTCTCCTTCATGATAATTAAGAAAATCATCCCCCTTTTTGCTTTGCTTGTCAGTCTGACCCTGCAGGCCCAGAAAAAACTTATCCCTGTTTCCGCATCCGCCCTTTCAGGCATCAGTCTGCCTGAAGGAAGCAAGGAAGACAAGCGGTTTCTTTCGGTTGTAGCCGGTAAAGCGCTGCTTGAAACAGAAACCAAAAAATCAGGGAGCACCGTTAGTAAAACTGAAATTCTGGTACTGCCTCCCACCCCGGACCCGGCTGTAACAACTGATTCCATTAAACAATTGTTTCAGACAGCCGGCTGGACCCTGATACCCGGGACGGATCAAACAAATTACTGGCTAGAAAGGAATGGAACCCGCCTTATTGCTTATTTCAGCAACAGTAAAAAAGAAAACAGTCTGTACCTGGGAGAAACAACTGGCCAGTTGCCCGGTACACACCCGGCAAATACTGATCCGCAACAACCACAACAACCCGATCCAATACAAGGCGGCCAGCAAGGCCTACCGCAGGACAATCAGCAGGGGAATACACAACCGCCTCAACAGGTGACGCAACCGGCCAGTGGCAGTTCTGGTATTATTATTTCCACCTCCAATTTCGATGACGGATGGATAGCCAGACCGCAGGCAGACTGGGTACAAGTCTCTAAAAACAATCTGACGGCTTATATCCATTATGCTATTTCCCTTCCCGACGAATTGCGCAGCGGCGACGGAGACCCTATTCTTAATTATTTCTGGAATCTGCTGATTACCCCGCGTTATAATGTAAGCAGCCTGTGGAAAATGCCGTTTGATCCCTATGCGTATAAACGTACTTATTATATGGAAGGAACAGCTACGGAAAATCAGACCGGACAAACTGTTTATCTGGCATTCAGGATTTTGATCAACAGTGGTATCGCTACCTGTATAGAAATAAGCGGTCCGTCAAAAGATCAGTACCAGGCTCTTTTTCCGGATCTGGATAAAGTGGCAAACATGACCACCTACAACCGGTTTGCCGTATCCCCTGATGATGTTACCGGTTTATGGAAAGAATCCACCGGCGGATTTGCCCAGTATTACAACGTGTACAATGGTAATTACGCGGGTATGAATGCCGTTTCTATAAACACGCAGTTCCGGATCGGAACAGACGGCAACTGCAGTCTGGAACATAAAGGAGCCGGTGGCATGGTGGGAAATCAGCAGTTTTTTAGTGAAAAATATGCCGGACGTTATACCATGACCAACTGGGATTTCAGCTTTACCGACCAGAATGGCAAACTGAATGCCTATCATATATACTATCAGGCCGTAAAAAATGGCAGAATACTCTACATGCAGAACAAACAATTCACGGGACAGGAGTATTTTCTCATGAAGGCCGAATAAAAAAACACTTCACTCAGTAAGGGCCCTGCAACAATTGCGGGGCCCTTTTTATTTTAAATCGAAAAAATCCTGTTTTAACAGGATTGATTACTGTCTTCCATCTCCGGATATTTAAATAAAAAATGCGTAAACTAACATTCATGCTGCCGCTTCTGACCGCCATTTGCTGTTTTCAGTTACCGGCACAGATAAAAGTAATCAGAACAGATAAACAGATTGTTCCGGCCAAGACAGTAAAGCTGATTCCGGCAACATTTGATCTAAACAGTGTCCGCCTTTGTGTAGATCCGAAACCGGTAAACAACCCCTTACCTGCCAGGGATTTCAGCCTGATAAAACCGCCACCCCGAATCAATTCCGATGGCAGTGTGTCGGCCATTGGTGTCACCCGCCAGCCATTAGCCGCGGAAACCAATAAAATGTGGAATCCCGGACAGGTAATCCCCGTTTACATCAGCCCCTCATTTACAGATAATGTAAAAGAGAAAATTAAAATATATGCGCATGAATGGGAAAAAATCGCAAATATCCGTTTCAATTTCAGTACTAACTTTTATGATGCCCTGATCCGTATCGGGTTGGGAAAAGATAACCGCAGCTGGTCCTGGATCGGCAAAGACGTTACATTCAACCCACTCCGGCTAAACACCATGCAGTTTGGGACATTCGATGACAAAACCAGGGAATCGGAATACAGAAGTACGATAATCCATGAATTCGGCCATGCCCTGGGATTCATCCATGAACATTCTTCACCCGCCGCTGGAATACCCTGGGATAAAGAGAAGGTATATGCCATACTCGGAGCTGAACCTTATAACTGGTCCAGAATAGAAGTGGATGTAAATTATTTCGCGAAATATTCAACCACTAATACCAATTACTCCGCCTATGACCGGTATTCCATCATGCATTATGATATTCCCGCCTCATTAACCACCAACGGTTTTTCTGTCAGCGGAAATGATGTATTATCATACACAGACAAGCAATATGCAGCCCTGCTCTACCCCTTTCCGTCAAAACCGGGGATGGCAGGCGGATTGCTGCGTACCCAGGATGACTGCGATTTGGTAGCGTTTACCGTGGAATATGATGTGGTGCCAGCAGATAAAATTGAGTTCGTACTGGAACTCGGGCAAAATGATGCCGGCCGGAAAGTTTCCTGGTGGAAGCAGATAACGATTCCACTGACAGGCAACCGGAAATTTGAGCTATGGGTGCAGAATCATTCACTGATCCAGTCAGAAAACAGAACTATTGCTTCCGCTCTTTTTGCCAAAAACGAAATTGACAATGGCAACGGGCTGGCTTTCTGGAAAGCAAAGGCTTTTGGTGTACATACCCTGCTGAATTACCGGTGGAATATACTATCCGCATTACCAGGTGGATGCAGGGTGAAACTCATCTGGAAAAATGACAGTTGCCTGTAATAATTAACAAAAGTATTTCCCGGTCCGGTAAAACGGCCTGTAAATTCCCTCTTTTACAGGATAAGCGAATCCGGCCTGATCAACCATATTTACATCACAATCCTTTCAAAATGACAAAGTCAATTAGTTTCCTTCTTTTTACCCTGTGGCTGACAGGAGCCGTCTACGCACAAAAAGGCACATACAGTGTATCTGTAAAGAGTATTACCTGCATGGGCGAAACGGCTGATGATATACTGGAAACAGATGGACGAAAAGATGAAGCTTTCGTCATACTGTATTACTCCATTACAAGGCCGGGAGCACAGCCTGTACGTGGTCATGCTGGCACCAAAATATATGGCGACCTGAACGGGTTCACCGATTTCACCTATCACCGGTTACGCGGTGGTACAGCCAGCGGTTCCGGTGGTATCCGTACAGGGGATATCGTGGATATAAATCAGGACCTGATCGGCGGACGGCTGGAAAATAACAGCCTGATCACCCTGATTCCGGTAGTATGGGAACAGGATGTAAAAACCACCAACGCCAGCGACATCCAGTTTACCAGTTTTCTGACAACGATGAAAAATGCCATGAGCACCATTGAGCCACTCGCTCCGGCAATGTTGGATAATTTAGAGCGGAACAGACCCCAGTCAGTGATCCGGGCTTATGTGCTACCCTGGAATGCATTTTCTACGCAGCCTTCCTTCTCTGCCGTATTGAATAAAGTGAACGGTGTTCCCGGGAACAGACCGGTTGGGATGAACAGCTTTGGTGAGTTTCATCCAAAAGTCCTGTTCCTGAATAATTTTTTACTCGGCAAAACCAATCGCACAGAGAATTACAGTGAAGCGCATATGGAAAGTATACGTACGGTTGATTTTGATTATGACGAAGTGCTGCTGGGCAATACCCGCGATCATGGAAAATACCGGGTTACCCTACGGGTAACCTGGACACCTGACCCTGTAGCTCCGGCCCCTCCGCCTCCCGCACCGGCTCCGGTTGCAACACAAGGCCCTGTTATCAAAACCAATCCTGTAATTCCGGTTAAAACAAACGGGAATATCAAAAATGCCACTCAGGTGTTCAGCAACCCGTTGACAAACGAGATCCTGACCGGTGTCTGGAAAGGTACCAAAGGATCAATGAACAGTAATGCCGACGAACCGCTCAATATTAAACTGGGCAATAATGTTTTCTGGTTGTTGAAAAATGACGGCTCCGGTGGTTCACAGTTCGCTGGCGGATACCGCATAGAAAACGGTGTGCTCAAAGGCTCTTATACAGACAGCAATAACCGCGTATATGAATTCACTTCCTCCGGATACACTGCCGGTACCGGTGAGCTCAGCGGCAACTGGACCTGCACCGGTACGGGTTACTACAAAACCGGAAAGTGGATCATGAAAAAAATCAGTAACTGAAACTCAACTATAAATAAGTTATTTCAGACCTGCAATGAAAAAGCTGATAACTTCTGCTGATCGGAAAATGTATTTTATTCTGGAAGATGTAACTTCCCGGAAAACGCCTTCTCCGAATAGCCCGGAACCTGTAAAAAAAAGTATACAACGTCTACGTGATTTCAAAAGCGGCTATGATGAAAACGGGTTGGAGCCAACGTTGGGAAACAGTCTGCAACAACCCGGTATGTTTGACCAGTTGATTAACCTTTTAAAATAACTTAAACCTTATCACCATGCGTTACCCAAAGACAAATTTAGTGCTGTCGGCATTATTCCTTTTTATCTGCGGTTTTAAAGCCGCTGATAATATTATTGCCCGGCTGGGCATGGAACAACAGAACGCCCGCCATTATATCATGAGTAACCTGTTGGGCAACTTTGAAATGGGGCCAACGGATGACCAGGAAGAAGATAACGGCGATGGGTCCGACTACCTGAATGCGTACCGGGAAAGGAAATCATTCCGGCTTCCCTATGCCAGGCTCTTACCTTCCATAATAAGTGGTGACAAAACCGGTGCGGCACGTGAATTGTGCGCGTATATTAAAATGTATGTAAATAGCCAGGAATTCATGGAGGACTATGTAAAGAGAAAAGATGCGACCAAACCCACATCCGAACCCTGGCGCCCGGATACGGAAACAATCAACTCGCAACGTCAATCCATAAAGGAGATGGAAAAACAGGTGGCTGACATGAAGAAGAACAAACAAATGCAGCCTGAAATTATTGCCTCATTTGAAAACTCGCTGGTAAACCAGAAAAAGCAACTGGCACAATGGGAGGACCCCACCCCCAACAAAACGCGCTGGGAAAACAGTTTCCCGGCTGATCCGTCTCCGGTAATCAGAAAACGGCTGCAGGATTACCTGACGCTCGTTGCCACCGTGGATTTTTCCGCTCAGCTTACCGCACCGGATAAATATAAAATCAGAAAATTTGTCAACCCGGAACTGGAGAAAAAAAGCCTGAAATGGAAAGCCTGTTTCCGGGCAGGAAAAGAAGTAAATGATGTGGTAACCGCATTTGTAAAAGAGTGGCTGAAAGGGGAAATCATCAGCAAGGAAAAAATAAAAATGCCGGATTATAAAACGCCCGCCACTGATGCCGGACAGACCTCCCCTCCTGTTACCACCAGGGCCAATGAAACAAAAACGGATTCCCTGGCTAAGCCGGTAAAGGATAAAAAAAACCTGCTGAATAAACTGAAACGGGCCACCGGATTCTGATAATTTCCTGTATTTAAAACAAAGAATGATGAAAAAGTATATCCTTATAATAATCCTTTTTATGAACGCGGTTGTTTCGCCCGGACAAACTGAATATAAGGACCAATACCTGGGCTGGATAAAAATGATTAAAGCCTCAGATCCGGTAAAGCCCGCCCAATACGACAACCGTAATTTTTCCGCAAAACAACTCGCCCATTGCAATCTCTTCATCAACTGGATTCAGTCTAGTTATACACCCAAAGGAGGATTGGGAGAAGGAAGAAAACTGGCGAACGAAAAACTTAGTCCGTATAATCAATATACACGCTCTTTACACCCCTATTACGGGGCTTACCTGCCCACGTATGTCTTCCTGAAAAAGAAACCTGGCGGCGGCTGGACTCCTGAAAATAATCTCGGTTTATTTCTCCGGGTTATTGCCAACGGATTACTGGGCGACCATGTGGATGTAATCAGTTCACCGGAAAACTATTACTTCTATATACCGGAATTAACCCCGCAGGATGAATACGCAAAACAGAAGAGCCGATTCCTCGGATTTGACACCCATCCGGTGCTCAGTCAGTATATACACTTTTACCAGCCCGCTTCCATCCGTTACCTGGCACAGTATGTGGTTGTACTTTCAAAAAACAATATCCGGCCCTGGCAGCCAATTACAAAAAGAGAATTCCTGGAACAATTGGGAAAAACCATTGACCGGGTACATTTGGAAAAATTAAAAAAAATCAAAGAAGATTATGACGAAAAAAGAAAGGCTTCTTTCCTGAAGGATGAAGAAGCCCTGTATAAAAAGCGGCAGCAGATACTGGCGGCTCAGCTGGATAAATATAAAAAACGGCTCGACGAAACAGCCACCATATATACGGAACAACCTTCTGTTCATCTCGAGAATACGGCGGACCTTTTTGAGGGCAATGGTGGGAGAAATATGAAAATTCCGGTTTACAAATATGATCCCGCCTTCATTCAGCAGACAAAGTCCGACACCCCCCAATGGATTACCATCAGCTGGGGAGGCGGAGAAATGAGTGATGAGGGATACAAACACATGCATAACTCCATGCTGAATAATATTGATTACGGGTATATATATAAGTATTTCTTTGAACCCCGAAACTTACAAGGCCGGCCCTATCAGCCACTTCGGCCACCTGTAACCATTGAAAAGATGGAAACCCGGGAAGCTTCCGCACAGGCTCAAAAAATGGCAAAGGAGCCCGGGTCAGTTTTCTTTGACGACTTTTCATCAACAATTACCGGGCAATCGCCAGCCAACTGGAAATCGGAAAACAACAGCCTCGGAGAGCCGGTACGTGTGGAAAAAGATGGTGATCAACATTACAGCGCTGTACTCAAAGGCAATAAAATCACCCTGAATAAAAAAATCAACATCCCGGCTGATTTCACGATTTCCTGCACTATTGCTGTACCGCAGGGATTTACCTGGGGTGCTAAAAGACTATCATGCAAAATCGGAACGGGAAAAGTATCATTTGTGGTCAGTATGCGTCCGGGTTTTGATGGCAATTCAGGTTTCTTATATGCAGGACCGGATCAATACGGATCCACTATACTGACAACCGACGGCCTGGCAAAAGCCAATGAATTACCGATACCCGGATTTTCAAACGATAAGCCGCTAAACCGGTTCAGGCTGCAAATCAGAAAAAAAGGAACTATGCTTGAATTGTTGGTTAACGGGCAGCCGGCAGTACAGCTGCCTACCGCTTTCAAAAATGCGGCAACCACATTGGAAGGAATCGAATTTTCTCACTCCCGGAGTGATCAGGATACGGAAAAATATTTCATCACTGACATCCATGTGTCAGGCAACTAATGAAATCAAATCACATCTGTATAGCAGAAATAACAGAGTAAACATCTGTGCTGGCTTTAATTAAAAAAATATACCTGAAATGAAAATGTTTTCACAAATACATTAAAAAACAGATGAAAATAAAATTACTGATATTAGTCCTCTCCGCATGCCTGCCAATTTCCCTTATAGCACAGCTCACCCCTGAGCAACGGATTCAGGATAGCGTGATCGGCTGGTGGGACAACCTGCAATATGACAAAAAGCTGACAGCGGAAAATGACCCGGTACGAAAGAAAAAAATCGAGACACTTGACCGGATCGTGGAATGGATGAAAAAAAGCTACACACCGGTTGGCGGCCTGGGCACCTACACGCGTTATATTAATTCGGGAAATTTCGGTGTTCAGTTTGCTGTATGGAACGTCAGTTTTGAAAAAGAATGGTTAGATAAAAGAGGGAAATTCAGACCGATTCCGGAAGAACTGACAAAATTCGGGATATCCATTAATTCAGTACCCGGCAGTTTCGCCATACCGTTAATGAGTTCCCCGGAACTGCATGTTTTTACCTGGCAGCCTGATGGATATGGAGCAAACGATCAGGAGTTACGGAAAAACAGTCAGCCTGCTGCTATAAAACAGGATGCCGCAAAATATATCACCCATATAAATCAGGTGGCTGCTGTTTATCTGGCCCCGGGTAATAAATTACCATTTACAGAAGTTTCCAGAGGTGAATTCCTGGATATGGCGGAAAAAGGGTTGGATAAACAACTGGAATTCGAAAAGAAAGATGTGGCGGCCAAATGGCCGGGAAATGTAAAAGCGCAGGAGGATGCACTCGCCTACCGGGTAACCACCATTGAAAAATACCGGGCCAATATCCGGCAATTGAAAATACGGTATAAAAACAGCCTGTCGGAGCATGCGGTCATCCGTCATATGCAACCAACCATGTATAGCTTTGAGCTGGATCCGGATCCGTTTACCATAACGGCAATTGAAAAAGAAGCAAAGTCCTATTACCCTGTATATAAAATTACAGCCGGGGTACTGGAAAAATGTAAAAGCAGCCAGCCACAATGGATTGCCTGCTGGGTACCGGTTAAAAATGAGGAGGATGGCAATCAGCTGGTGGAAATGTACCGAGCCATGACAGCCCATCTTAATTTTGAATATATATACAATTACTTTTTCGAACCTGAAAAAAACAAAGAAACCGTCTATCATCCTTCAAATGAAAATCAGCTGACCACCCGGCTGGAACAATACCGGAAAAAAATTCATCACGCCAAACCGGTTTCACAACAGCAGCTTCCCGCAGGTGCTTACTTCAATGACGATTTTTCTTCCTGCAAGACCGGAGGTAAACCACTTGGCTGGTATTTTTCCACTTACGGGAAACACGCGGTTATTACCACACTCAAAAACTACCCCGGCAACTGGCTCAATGCCGGTTATGGCAATGACCTCTTCCCTGCCTGGCTGAAAAAACCACTCCCCGTTAATTTTACACTGGAATTCGACATGATTACAGATCCGTTCACTACCCGAACCGGTGGCGCATTGCGTATTCATCTCAGTTCTTTCCCTTTACTGCCTGACGGACGTGAACAAATGGGGAAACCCGGCACATCAGTTGACCTTACTATCATTGCCGGTAATGAAGCTGACTTTTCAAACAATAATTATATGGGTGAAAGTCGCCTTGAAATACATAATAACCCGGCAATCTATAAAGATAATTACTCCGAAGGCTTATTTCATACAGCCAATCCACGGTTTCTGACTAACAAAAACAACCGGGTCCATATAAAACTGATCGTAAAAAACGGAGCAGTCAGCGTTTACCAGGATGATAAAATAATTACCCGCCAGTCAGATTTAAAAATGACCTACGGCAAAGCCTGCACAGATTGCATTTTGCCGGCCGACACCCGTTTTAACACACTAAGCTTCCGCAATACAACCAATGACGCAGCACTCACAAATGTCTATTTTGGAAATGTAAAAATTATTGCTGAATAATACAGCAACAAACAGGCTCCAAACAATCAACATGATGAAATTTCACTTCGCCTTACTGGCCTTACTGTTCACGATCGCTGGCTTTACACAATCCGGCACGTATGATATCCTGACATACAGAATTCCTGAAAAATGGACAAGAACGACCACCCGCTCTCAGGTTTTATATACAACAACAGATAAAAAAGATAAAACCTGGTGTCAGATCATCATCAACAAAAGTGTGGCGGGCAAAGCCAATAACGATGCCGACTTCAAAAACGACTGGGACGAACTTATCCGGCCAATGGGAGCCACTGCCTTGCCTGAATCCATCGAATCGCGCGAAGCCGGAAACTGGAAAATAAAAACAGGTACAGGCCGGTTTATATTTAATAAAAGTAATGCTATAACCGCGCTTACCACATTCAGTGCTAATGGAATCTGTCTCAGCATTGTTGTTAATATGAATGATACACGTTATGTTCCGGAGATTCAGCAGTTCATGGAATCACTTGATTTTAAAATGCCGGTCATAAAAACAGATAGCCGTGGAACTGTAAAATCCGGAGCGGTAATCCCGGCATCAGGTTACCAGTTTTCCACAACCACTTTTGATGACGGATGGGTAGCGGTGGAAAAAAGTAACTGGGTTCAGGTCTCAAAAGGGAATATACAGGTATTGATACACTATCCGAATCCTGTCACCAGCGAATATATCACGGACAGGGATAAGTCGGTAAATGTTGCCTGGAATAACCTGGTAGCCCCGAGATACAGCAACCTCGCGAACTATTATGTATTCAACAATGCGATGGATCCGGAATCACCAAATTTCATTTCGGGAAATATGACTGACAACAGTTCGGGCAAGGCGGTGTATGTGGTGCTGTTTGAAAGGGGAAAAAGCGGATGGATTGAATTTGTGTGTCCGGACAAAGCCAGTTTTATTAAAACATTCAGCCTGGATCAATCCACCCTCACCTTTTACCAGGATATGGATTCCTGGGCCCCGCTGAAGAAAATGGCTGACTATAACAAATTTGCGGTAGGTGCTGGAGATTTAACCGGGATCTGGACCAATGATTTTACCGGTATTCAGCAATATGTTTACCGGACTACCGGACAATCAGCGGGTATGAGCAGCTATCAGTCACGGCAGGTTTTTGAACTTTCATCCGCCAAAACCTACAAATGGACACTTTCTGTAGCCAGTGGTATGGTGGGCGATATAAAGGGTAAGACTACCCGTACCAATGGCCATTACTCCCAACCCTCTATTTGGCAGGTACGTTTCTCTGACATCAGCGGCAAACCGGCTACCTATGATGCCTATTTCACCTGTATCAAGGGGGCCAGAATGCTCTGGCTGTCCAATACCAGCTATCCCGGATATGATGCATATGGCCGGAAAGAGTAACTTCCCGGAAGAATTCCCTAAAATCACGCTTTTCGGGGATATGACAGCTATGAGGGAAAAGGTACTTTTAGGTTACAATTACAGTTAACTAAAAAACATCAACCATGAAATCGTTATTGCTCGCATTACTTATGCTCCCGTTTTTCGGACAGGCTCAAACCCAGGATGTGTTTATTAAACTTACTGATGCCTCCGGCAAACAAATAAATGGCACAAGCATAACAAGGGGCTATGAAAAATGGATAACCGGGCTTACTATCAGTTCTTCCGGAAAAAACAATTCACAGCTTAACTTTACCATGCAGGTCAGCGGAGCCGCTGCAGATCTGAAAAGAGCCATGGCACAGGGAGAGTGGCTCATGAATGGACAGGTGATTGTAACACAACCGGGTGAAAGACCCGTCAGAATTTACACCATTGCGATGGAAAAAATCAAAGTACTGGCTTGTTCGGAGTCGATGGGCTGTAATAATATGATGACCACCACGGTCATGTTGAGTGCCACCCGGATCGGATGGACTTATTATCAGCAGGATAAAACCGGCACTTCAACCATTTCAAACAAATACGGCTTTGATCTGGAAAATGGCAAACCCTGGACAAATTTTTAACCTTTAAATCTTTCGCACATGAAAAAAACACTCACTGTCCTCAGCTCGATACTGATCGCTGCCGGTCTCAAGGCACAAACGGTTCCCCAGGTAAAAAAAGAAACCACCCAACCGTCAGTCAATACGCCTGTCCCCGTTACAGGAAGCGGCAACAATGTCATTAAAAATGATATAAAGCTGACCCACGAAGGCATTAAACAAACGGGCAACAATACCCATAAAATCACCAATACCACGATCAAACAAACAGGAAATCCGAACCAGAAAATAACAAATACGACCATCAAAGAAACAGGAATTAGTAAAATCACCAGTAACAACCTGAAAGACGTCAAAGTCACGACCGACAGTGTATTTAAAAACACAAAAGAAACGCCAGCCCTGAAAAACGTCAACCTGAAAGAAACTCCTTCCACTCAAAAAGCCGTAAAATACTAAATGTTTTTTTCAGCCACTCACAGGATTTTCAAACCTGCCGGAATCGAAACAGGCCCTAGTCCAATACATGGACAAGGCGTTTTCGCCGGCAGGTTATTCAAAAAAGGGGAACTGATAGAAACTGCCCCTGTAATCCTGCTGGATAATACAGACTGGGAGTTGCTGCGGGAGACTCACCTGTTTGGTTATTATTTCCTGCTGAACAATAAAAAACATCCGGCCGCGCTGGGTCTGGGTTTAAGCTCCCTCTATAACCATGCCGTGCAGTCTAATGCGGCGTATACTGTTTCAATTAAAAAACAATGTCTCTGTTTCAACGCTCTCCGCACTATCCAACCGGGCGAAGAAATCACATTAAATTATAATGGCCGGCCAGGTGATGAAAGTCCGGTATATTTCCCTGCCCCTGTTGTATGAAATCCACTTTATATACAAAAAAAGTAAAAGGGAAAGGTCGGGGCGTATTCTCCTTCATACCCTTGTATAAAGATGACCTGGTGGAAGTCTGTCCGCTGATTGTATTACCCGGACAGGATTTTGAATCTGCCATTTCCTCCAGGCTGGCTGATTATTTTTTTAATTTCGTCAAAGAAGATAAAACACTGGCCCTCGTACTTGGCTTCGGTTCGCTTTATAACCATGCAGTACACTCAAATGCCACTTACCAGCTGGACCGGGATGCCCGGCTGATGTATTACTACGCTATACAGGATATTCCGGCCCACACAGAAATTTGTATTAACTACTCAGGCGAACAGGGCAAAGAATACCGCGAATGGTTTGAATCCCGCAACATCACCCTGAAAAGCAAATAAATACAGCACTTCCGCTGTAAATTCCCCTGTTTCAGGGATTCCGATCACGACTGAGCATACATACATTTACTTCATAAAAGTAAATTATGTGTAATAAAATAACCGGGCTGAGTATTCTATTGCTCACCCTGCTGATCTCCTGCAAAAAAGTCCCCATCACCGGCAGAAAACAACTGAGTCTTGTACCCAATGCGTTGATCACCACCATGTCATTCTCCGCGTATGATTCAGTGGTAAAAGTGAGCCCTACCCTTTCCTCGTCTGATGAGCGTGCACAGATGGTAACCCGGGTAGGCAGCCGCATTCAGGGAGCAGTAGAGTCATATATGCAACAGCATAATATGCAAAAAGAACTTAAAAATTTCAAGTGGGAGTTTAACACCATCAATGAAAATATCATCAATGCCTGGTGTATGCCGGGAGGCAAAGTAGTGGTCTACACCGGTCTACTGCCAGTTACACAAAACGAGACGGCTTTAGCGGTGGTGATGGGGCATGAAATTGCCCATGCCATTGCCCGTCACGGGAATGAACGAATGAGTGAAGGCCTTTTGGTCGGTTTGGGTGGATTGGTACTGGAGGAAGCATTGAAAGAAAAAAAACAGGAAACACAGCTGTTGTTCCTCGGCCTTTATATGGTGGGCTCCAAACTGGCGCTTTCTCTGCCCAACAGCCGTATGCAGGAAAGCGAGGCGGATAAACTCGGTCTGATCTTTATGAGCATGGCGGGATATGACCCGTCCGAGTCAGTTCCCTTCTGGCAACGCATGGCGGCCGTTAACAAAGCGAAACTGCCGGAATTCTTATCCACGCACCCCAGTGATGAAACACGTATAAAAAAATTGACGGCACTCATCCCCGAAGTAAAAGCCACCTATTACAAACCATAACTCTTCCAAATGAAAATGTCACCCCTAATCTTACTGCTGCTGGTATCATGTTTCGCTACAAAAACATCCGCTCAAACCGGCTGCGCCGATCTTGCCGTTACAGATATAAAGGCAGAAAATATCACACAGAAAAAAAGTACGACAGATCGTTATCGTTTTACCGTAACCGTCCGTAATGATGGCCCGGACATCTTTCCGGCCACGGCGGGAACGGATATAAAACTGTTTTTCAGCGCACCTGGTAATACCAAACGAGAAATGGCCACCCAACCCGTACAGCAACTGAATGCCGGTCAGACCACCATGTTGGTATTTGAAGTCAATGTCGGCCGGCTGACCCGGCAATTGCCTGATTGGGATTACATGCCCTTCCCGGTGGAAATATGCGGCACAGTGACCATGATGAGGAAAACAACCACCCAGGATTGCAATCCCCGGAACAATACGGTTTGTAAAAAATTATAGAGAAATAGAGATCTTGCCGAAGTAAGCCTTTTAAATTAAAAAATCAGACCATATTGTGTTTCACGGCCTGCCTGATCAGTCCGGCCGTATTATTCACCGCGAACTTCGTCAGCAGGTTTTTGCGATGACTGTCAACAGTGTGGAGACTGATAAATAGTTTATCCGCAATCTGCGGATTGGTCAGTCCGTCACTGATTAATTGCAGTACTTCTTTTTCACGACTGCTCAGCACCGGCAGGTTGGCCATTTCCTGCTTATCGGAAACGGTCAGGTTAATATCCTGACTCATGTACATTTTGCCTTCAAACACACTCAGTAAACCTTCCTCGATTTCCTCACGGGAAGCGCTTTTAACCAGGTAACCGGACGCCCCGTTCTGTATCATTTGCGAAATATAACTCCGCTCCTTGAACGTACTCATGGCAATCACTTTTACCCCGGGAAATTCCCGGCGTACTTTCAGTGTAAGCTCAATCCCGCTGACTTCGGGCATATTAATATCGGTGATCAGAATATCCACGGGACCTTTACGGAGTACGGCCAATGCCTCAAATGCATTGGCGGCCATACCTGCCACGGTTACAAAGGACAGCTGTTCCAGCATGGAGCGCATGCCTTCCAGCACCATCGGATGATCATCCACCACAGCAACACTGATCTTATTCATAATTATTCAATTAAGCAATCGATATGGACGGAAGTTCCTTTACCAGGTGCCGTTTGCACATCCAGCTGCCCTTTCAGGTAATCCACCCTTGACCTGATATTCTTCAGTCCCGCCCCGTTCTTAAAGTCCGGAGCCGCCGGATCATACCCTTTTCCATTATCCTCCACCGTTATAGTCAGAGTATTATCCTGCCGCATCACCTGTGCCAATACCTGGCTGGCCCCGGCATGTTTGACCACATTGTTCAGCAATTCCTGAACAATCCGGTACACCACCACTTCCGTTGAAGAATCCATGCGGTTATCCAGCCCATGGAATTCGCCGTTGATCTGCAGCGAACTGGCCGCGGAAAGGCCATCGCAATAATCCTGTAATGCCTGCCTGAGCCCCAGTTTCAGCAATGCTTCCGGCATCATATTATGCGCCACCCGGCGCATTTCATGAATCGATTCATCCAGTTTGCTAAGGGCATTACTGAATGTAATCCCCATTTCTTCCGATAAGATAAGATTTCCTTTCATAGCACCTAATTGAAGTTTTACACCACTCAGCAGACCTCCAAGGCCGTCATGCAGATCACGGGCCATCCGGTTGCGCTCTTCTTCCTGGCCACGCAACAGGGACTGTGTGGCGGACAATTGTTTCTCCCGTTCCAGATCCGTAATCCGTTGTTCAGCTAATTTTCTTTTTTGACGGTACGTCCGGTAGGTCAGCAGAGAAATCAGCAGCAAGGCAACGGTACTGCCAATAAAAACATAATTCAATATACTTTTCTGACGGATCGCCGATGCCTGTAATTTCAGTTGCTGTTCCTTTTTCTGTCCCTGAAATTTTGCTTCAGCCAGCATTATCGCTGAATTACTTTTTTCTCCCAACAGAGAATCGTTGAGCACCTGAAATTGCTTCCGATAGTCAAGGGCCTTATTATAAATATGCTGTTGTTCATACAATACCGAAGCACTCAGATAATAATTTTTTAATTCCAGCGAGGCGTTATGTGCCCGGGCAATGCCGATCGCCTCCTCAATAAAACGGATAGCTGAATCAGGTTGGCCCTTATTTGAAAATGCGGTGGCAAGTCCGCCGTTGGCATACATGGCGTATACAGGAGACTCCTGCGCGTCAGCCAGTTGAAGCTGCCTTCGGAAATATTCCGCACTCTGGCGGAAGTCTTTTTGCTCCGCATATACTTCTCCCAGTCCGTTCAGCCCATCCAGCTGAAGTATATAGTCGTCTGTTTGTTGTCCAATAGTATACACCTGTTGATAATACCCCACCGCTTCCGCATAATTCCCGGTAAAGGTTTTCCCGACAGCCAGGTTAATCAGACAGGAGGCAATTGAATAGTCATCCTTCATCGTCCGGGCAATACCGAGCGCTTTGGAGGAATAGGCAATTACTTTATCCCAGGCTTTCAGTTCAATAAATACGGAAGCCAGGTTATTCAGGGCCACTCTTTCAAAACGTTTCTCGGGGAAATGAACAGCCATTTCAGCAGCTTTCAGATAAAAAGTAACGGCTGATTCCAGATCACCCAGGTATTGCCATTCGTTGGCCACGTTTATATAAGCAATCGCCAGATCCCGGTTGTTCCCCGAAGCGAGTGCCTGTTCCACTGATTCCTGTGTGAGGACCAACCCGTCCAGGTATCTCCCTTTATTGTTCAGCAATACAATCGCGTAACTGGTATAAGAAAAAATGCCCTTCTGGTAACTTATTTTCCTGGCCAGTTCCAGTCCTTTCTTATAAAAAAAATCTGCGGAATCCGGCTGGCTCTGCTCAAATAACTCCCCATACTGATAATAATGAAATACCTTCATCGAGTCTTCCTTGCCGGTTGCGAGCAGCAGCCGGAGACTATCTGCCTCAACCTGTTGTGCGGCCAGGGTCTGGACTCCTGCCCAAAAGAACACCCATGGAACAAATAATTTTCGGATAGTCATACAGTTGACCATTCACTAAAATTCAGTATCCCTACCCAGAATTCCAAGTATTTCAGGAAAATCCCCTTTTCAGGGGATAACAGATTCAGGCATTCAGGGGATATTCAGGCACCAGAAATAAGCACATATTTGTATGGACAAGCATCCAGCTTTTTACCATAAAAAATGACCAGATGAAAAGAATAACCTGCCTACTTCTCTCCTGCTGCCTGTTTACAGCCACCCTTGTTTCTGCTCAGTCAGTAAAAAAGTATAACATCTTCACTTATACTGCCCCGAAAGGTTTTGTATTGAAAAAACTGGAGCAGGCCCTTTTTTATGAAAAAAAGGAGGGAAAATCTTACTGCCAGATCTTTCTCTATCCTGCGGTAAACAGCCTTGGTGAACCGGCCCTGGATTTTGATAAAGACTGGAACAGTTTCGCCCGGAATGCCAGTCAGGGTGTGACGGATCCCGAAACAAGAGAAACGGATACCACCGGGAATTGGCAGATCATAATGGGCGGGGCCCGCGGACAATATAACAGGCAACCCTTTGTCATTACCCTGACCACTATTTCGAATGGATCGCTGAGTTATTATGCCGCCGCGGTTTTTACTGAACAGAAATATATAGCCCCTATCCGGGATTTTATCGGCAGCATACAACCGGACACAACCTTATTCACGGCCAATCTGCCAGTACAGGGGAATACAAACCAGGCAACCGGTAATACGATTCAAACGGGTAATACTACCGGCATTACAAAATCAACGACCCGCTTTGATGATGGCTGGCTGGGCACACCAGCTGAAACGTATGTGAAACTCACCCGGGACAAATCCGAAATCAGGCTCTATTATCCGGACGAAGCATTGGAAAACGCCAGACCCAATACGATTGATGCACCCGAATATTACTGGAGCAAATATATCAGCCCCTTTTATGATATACCAAACCCCGAAAAATGGAGTGGCGTACAATATCCGGTCATCTATCATATGCAGGGTTATGGCCGTGATCGTCAGACAGGCAGTGCCTGTTATTTAGCCATAAAAATTGTATACAGTGGCGGGGCCAGACCCATTGTCGTAAAAACAACCGATCAACAAACATACCAGCAGCTGTTTCCTCACCCAAATGATATAGACAGGATGTTGTACTACAACAAATTTGCGGTTACGGCCGCAGATATCTCCGGCAAATGGAAAGGCGGCGGCGGTGGAAGTGTTAATTATTACAGTGTTTACACGGGTAACTGGGCCGGATACAGCAGTCTTTCCACGTCCGATGAATTTACCTTCAACAGTAACGGCACCTACAGCAGTGAGTACCGGAGTGCCAGCAGCAGCAGCAGTGGGTCCCGGTTTGGCGCGGTGGATTATAAAGGGAATTTTTCAGTCAGTGACTGGAGCATCAGTGCCAGCAACCGGTATGGAGGCAAGGCCACGCATTTCCATGCACAGCTGATTGCCATAAAAGGAGGATTCCTGCTCTACCTGGAAGACCCTGAAAACAAATCAATGAACTATACCTTATTTAAAATAAAATAAAGCGTATGAAATTGTTCCTGATATCGGCCCTGCTATTTACAGGCTTTACCAGTACAGCACAGGGCTTTTGTGCGACAAATGATGTAAAAAAATACCCGGGGAAATGGACCTGGAAAAAAGACGGCACGGCGGCACAATGGCAGTTTACTGAACCGATCCGCAAAGAGATACAACGCATATTGCCATCACCATTGGAAGGTTTGTTCGGTGAAGGAAGCATGGCCTTCTGGAGGGACAATGCTTACTTTAATCTGCCTTCTCCGAGATCAGCCGAATTTTACCTGATACTCCGTAAGTATGAATGCCTGGAAAAATATAAACTAATCCAGCCTGAGGGGGAAACCGGATGCTGGGTATACTTTTTACTGAATAATATAGAAGGTGTAAAGTTCCCGTTACAGACGGAAACCAGCATTAAGGATCCGGAAACAGACAAATCATACCAGGTAATGAATATGGAAATCCGGACCGATGCAGCCGGAAATCAACTCATATACACAAGCTCCAAACCGGGTATATATGTACCCCATTGTTATTATTTTTCTTCCCGGAAAGGACTCCCACGGAAACGAATCAGTAACCGTGCATTATTCCTTTTGTATAAAAAGAAACATGAAAAAAGAGTTACCGAGGATATTCTGCGGTTTGAAAAAATGATCGCGGCGGATGAAAAGACCTATCAGTCTCTGTCCGCAAAAGAAAAAGCCGAACAGCCCTACTGGATTGAAAATGGTAAGAAAAATAAGGTATACCTTGAAAAGTTCAGGGCAGAAAAGGAAACAATCCTTAACTGGTATAAAAAATCAATGCTCCGGAACGACCTCGACTCGCCCGCCTGTGTACAGACAGTAAATCCTTATATATTCAGTCCGGAAAAGCTGGATGCCGCACCCGGCATGGGATTCGGTGTATGGGAAGACAATCCGGATTTCTTTGATTTAAAAAAACCGAAAGATGAACCACAATGCATGGCGTTGTATATTCGGAGACAGGATAACGACAAGCCCAAGAAGGACTTTATGGATCTTTTTTACAGCCAGTTCAACCTCGATGTACTGGCCCGTCTGACAGGCGAAAAACAAAAGAAGATAAATGGAATTAACAGTATCAGTCATTCCATTTCAGACAAAAAAAGCGCCACGCTGAATGCACAGCAGACAACCGAAAACAGTATGGACTTCAGCCAGTCAGTACCCGGTAATTTTCCTGCAGACTGGGAAGGCGAAGATAATATCAGCGTCCGGAACGAATCCGGAAAAAACCAGCTGGCACTGGACAAACCCGGCTACTGGTATCCCCGTCAGTACAATCAGGAAATACAAGATAAATTCTCTCTCTCATTTGACCTGAGCTGGAACAAGGATATACCCTATTATGGCGGGTTATTTACAGTCAGTTTCAGCAAAGTAGCTTACGACAACCCGTCTGAAAAATACCGCACAGATATTAACCCGGCTTCCTTCTGGAGTCTGTACGACAGCTACGCGGGCGGTTTCAACCGTGTTGTTTGCTGGCTGGATGTACATGGAAACAACGGCGGCACACTTGAAGTGATCTCCTATTCCGCATCAGAATCTCAGGTAGCAGTTAAGAAAGTGAATCTCCCCGCTGTAGCCGGCGCCAACAACAAACACCAACTGCGGTTTGAAAGAAGCGGAAATGCCCTGGTAATTTATATTGATAACCGCAAAGAGGCCCAGGTGGAGAATGCTTTTATTCCGGAAGTCGCCTATAATTTATATGCCTTCAGCCGGTACAAAGGAACCACCGAAAAAACAGATGTCTTTTTCCTGAATAACATTAAAGTGAAATACAAATGATAAAAAAAATTTCCCTCTGCCTGGTTTTTATCCTTAGCAGCACTTTATTGATGGCGCAATCCAAAGGCATTCTGCTTGAAGGTACCTGGACCGGCACATACGGTAATGAACAAAAAGACAATCCCTATTTCTTTTCCTTCCGCTTTTTCCCGGAAGGAAAGATGGAAGTGGTTAACCAGAATAACAAAATACTGGCGGCGGGAACGTACAACTGGCAGGATAAGTTGCTACGTGTAATTTATCAGTATGCCAACGATGTAACTCAATACGAGTGCACCGGAAACGTGGATGCGGGCGGAACAGTCCTCTCCGGCAACTGGCGCAGAGTGGAGGCTGCCGGTACTAAGCGGAATTTAACCCAGTCCGGAAAATGGATATTACGGAAACAACCATCCGTTGCCGTCAGCAGAATGATTAAGGACAGCGCCCGTTTGCAGGCGGTGATACGGAATGTGAATCCATTAGCCCTGTCAGCCGCCGCGCTGAAGGCTATCCGTTTTTGTACGGAACTGAATGCACCCGGAAATCAACCCCTGCCGCCACGGGCTGCAACAAATGCAACCACGTATATCAAAATCAATCCGGATGGAACGCTTTCCAATGTAGGTGTATCCAGACAACCACTGTCGACCTATACTGCAAAAATGTGGGATCCGGGTCAGGTCATTACAGTCGGGTTTGATATCACAGGCGGCAATATCAACCTGATTGAAACGGTAAAACAATATGCCAAAGAATGGGAATTATATGCCAATATAAAATTCGACTTTCTGAAAAGTTCCAATGGCATGATCCGGGTGGGGTTCCAGCAAGGAGGATCCTGGTCCTACTTAGGACGTGAAGCGCTCAATATAGATGCCAGCCGTACAACAATGAATTTTGGTTGGCTGGCCGGACTTTCAGACGCTGGTCTTATCCGCAATGTGGTGCTGCATGAATTTGGCCATGCCCTGGGTTTTATACATGAACATCAGCGGATGGACAATACGGTGTCCTGGGACCGGGACAAGGTGTACAACTATTATGCATTGCCCCCCCATAACTGGTCAAGGGCGGATGTGGATCAGCAGATTTTTTCTACGATCAACCAGCTCGTTACCAATTATTCCAGTTACGATCCGCAATCCATCATGCATTATCCGGTACCTGCCGAGTTAACGACCAATGGCAGCGGCATTGGCTGGAACCTGCAGCTTTCTCCGACAGATAAACAATTTGCCGGCTTATTCTACCCGTTCCCCACTCCCCCTCCCACTGCCAGGGGCACTTTAAAAACCGGTGACGACTGCGATGAAATCGCGTTTACAGTGGAATATGGCGTGGTGCAAAGAGACAAGGTTGAAATTATTTTTGAATTGGGACAACAAAATGGCAAGGCGGTTACCTGGTGGAAACAGATTGGGATCCCCCTGACCAACAACACGGTTTACCCGATGGAAATACAAAATCACTCATTGATCCCTTCCGAAAACAAAACCAGCACCAGCTATTTGTTTCAGGAATATCACCTGGCAAAAAACAAAGGAATCTCATTTGCCAAGGGAAAAGCGTTCAGCATTCATACCCCATTAGCCTATACCTGGAATGTGTTACCTGCCATACAGGGAGGTTGCCGGATCAGGTTAACCTGGAAAAAAGATACTTGTCCCTGATTATCCGGTATAACAGAAGTGAAGGAGCTGTTGTATAATCCTGCATTACTTACCTTCGCAGCATGGATAAGCTGAAAGAGTTGCGGATCGTTTTTATGGGTACACCGGAATTTGCCGTTGCCAGCCTGGACGCGCTGGTAAAAGCGGGTTGTACTATTGTTGCTGTGGTGACGGCACCTGATAAACCGGCCGGCCGGGGTATGCAATTACAACAAAGTGCGGTAAAAAAATATGCCCTTTCACAACAGCTGACCGTTTTACAACCAATAAAACTCAAAGACCCGGACTTCATTGAGCAATTGCAATCCCTGCAAGCTGATCTCCAGATAATCGTCGCTTTTCGCATGCTTCCTGAAGTGGTATGGAATATGCCGCCCATGGGTTCACTGAACCTGCATGGCAGCCTGCTGCCCCGTTACCGGGGAGCCGCCCCGATTAACTGGGCCGTAATTAACGGGGAAAAAGAAACCGGCGTCACCACCTTCCGGCTTAAACACGAAATAGACACCGGTGATATTCTGTTACAGGATTCTTTTCCCATAACGGAAGAAGATACAGCCGGAACAGTACATGACCGGATGATGGAAATCGGCGCAGCCCTGCTGGTAAAAACAGTAAAGGGCCTGGCAGAAGGCCGTCTTACCGAAACGCCACAATCTGCTCTTACATCGACTGACAATGATCCACTGCCCCATGCACCGAAAATCAATACCGGCACCTGCCGCATCAATTGGTCTGACCCAGTAGAGAAAGTGTATAATCTGGTGCGCGGCCTCAGTCCGTATCCAGGTGCCTTTACTATGCTCAATGAAAAAATGCTGAAAATTTATACATCTTCCAAAGAAACCGTATTTCCCAAATGCACTGAAGGAGATTACGAAACAGATGGCAAAACATACCTGAAATTCGCCTGTAACGACGGCTACCTGCATCTGCTGGAAATACAGCTGGAAGGAAAAAAAAGAATGGAAATAACGGAATTCCTGCGTGGATACCGCTTTAACTGAAAAACATTTGCTATGCGCCCGTTTATACTGATAGTACTTACAATATGTACCCTGTCACTCACAGCACAGAATAACCGAAAATGGAAATCACTTTTTAACGGACGGAACCTGAAAGGCTGGTCGGTTAAAATCACCGGTCATGAACTGCATGACAATTTTGGAAATACTTTCCGGGTGAAGGATGGTAAACTGGTGGTATCCTACGATCAGTATACGTCTTTTGACAACCGTTTCGGTCACTTGTTTTATAAAAAACCTTTTACCCACTATCTGCTCGCAGTTGAATACCGGTTTACGGGTACACAAGCCCCCGGCGGTCCTTCCTGGGCTTATAAAAACAGCGGGATCATGCTCCACTGCCAGTCACCAGCCTCTATGAAAAAGGATCAGGACTTCCCGGTATCACTGGAAGATCAGTTTCTTGAAGGCGATTCAACCGGCTTGCGGCCCACCTGTAATCTGTGTACACCGGGTACCGATGTGCTGATCAATGGAAAGAAACCGGCTGATCATTGTATTAAGTCCACCTCCCCCACTTTCCGCAACGGAGAATGGGTCCGGGCTGAAGTGCTGGTTCTGGGCGATTCCGTATTGAAACATATTGTAAACGGGGATACCGTGCTGGTATATCAGCGGCCGGTTATTGGCGGCGGCGTGGTTAACAATTACGACCCTGCGGTAAAAGTAGACGGTACAGCACTGACAGGAGGCTATATTGCCCTGCAAGCAGAAAGTCATCCGGTTGAATTCAGGAAAGTGGAGATAATTGACCTCAGTAAAAAATACCGGAAACGTAAAATCAGTAACTGATCTTTAAAATGAATTTCTCCGTCTCCACCGCATGCAGCACCACGGCTGCCGCGTTGCTGATCCGGATATTGTATCCTTCATTCTGACGGATGCCGTTCATTTCCCCTAAAACTTTAGCGTAAACAGTTTTATTGGTGGCCGGGTTGGTCAGCCGGACGATTGTACCTGGAGCCACGCCATCTGCCAGCAGATAATACTTTTCATCCTGCCAGCCACTCGTGGTTTTGAAAATACCCGCCGTAACCGTTTCTTCCTTCGAGATGGGGGTTTTCCGTATCTGCTGCTCAAAATATACTTTAAAAAATCCCTGGCCCCCGTTTTCCTGATTGGTTATGGTTACTGGTGCTGGCTGAACCGGCTTTTCTTCGATAACCACCTGGGGTTTTTCCACGGGGGGCTTTGCTTCCACTACAACAGGCTTTTCTTCTATACGGGGTTCAGGAGCGGGTTCCACGGGTACCGGTGTTGTTGCTTTTTCAACCTCCGGCTCTACGGGTTTCACCTTTAATGTAACGGAAGGAAATTCCTTACTCAGCAAAAAGCCAATCACCAGCCGGCTGTCTTTCTTTGCCTGATCGCCCGCGATATTATTCCAGGCTTTCAGGCTGGTCACGGCTACCTGGTTGTTTTGTTTACTTACTTCACTGAGCGCGGTGGCGGCTGCGGGTTTAAAATACACAGGTGTACCGCTGTTTCCTTTCTGGGTAAAATTAGTATCGGTCAGGGGTATGCGCAGGCGCTGATCAATCTGCAAGCCTTTATTGATGTCCAGTTTATTAAACCCCGCCACATGACGGGGATGTACATTATAAAGCCGTCCGATGGAAAAGAAACTTTCCTTTGGATTTACTTTATGTTCCAGGTACAGGCCTTTGTCTCCGGATTTTACAATCAGATCAGGTTTTTGGGCAGACAGGTGGAGGCAGGTAAATAGCAGAAATAAAAAGGATACCAGTTGCTTCATACCGACAAGATTTGGCAGCAAAGATGCAGTTTTTTTGGCGTTTAGCGTTGTTAAATATCCTTCAGGATGCGCAACTCTTTCGGGTAATAATTATTCACCCGGCCGGGTAAAACATTCATCCATCCCAGCGCTTTTCCCTGAAAACAGGCCAGTACCCAGCCGTTGGGCACAGCCTCCAGGTGCAGGTCTTTACGTTGCAGATAGCGTATCGCCATACCGGGATCCAGTTCCACCCGGCGGATGCCGGAGCTCACCTGAACGCTCATGGCCAACGCATGATCCGGAACCAGTTTATCGCGCATCAGCTCACCGGCTTTAATACCGGAATAAAGCAGCTTTGTCTGTTCCAGCAACCAGGCAAATTCATTGTACAAGTCAGACGGCCATGCATATACGGTTTGCTGGTACCGGATCAGGGTTTTTCCTGTAATATTCATCCATTTTCCGGTCATTTCCCTGTCTGACTTTGAAGCCGCATCAGGCAACTTGCGGGGTTTAACCTGGGTGCTGTCTCCACCACTGATTTTTCTGAAACAGCCCAGGAAAAAGCCCTCCCCTTTTAACCGGTCAGGCCAGAACCGATAACCCCGGTTGCCGCCATCGCTGACTGTTTCCAGTATGCCCCAGGCAGGGTCAACCGACAATGAACAATTTTCCCCACCCAGCTCCTGCTGCAGCCAATCCATTATCTGTTCATCTTCTTCTGCTGAATAGGAGCAGGTGGAATATATCAGCAGCCCGCCTTCTTGCAAGGCCGGCCACACATCCGCAAGGATCCGTTGCTGCCGCTGCGCGCACAACGCCACATTATTCAGACTCCATTCATTAATCGCTTCCGGATCGCGCCGGAATAAACCACTGCCGCTGCAGGGCGCATCAACCACCAGCACATCAAAAAAGCCCGCAAGCCTTGCGAAGTCCTTTGGGTCATTATTGGTAACCACGGCATTTTCTGCTCCCCATTTAATGATATTTTCTTTCAGTACAGCCGCCCGTTGCCGGATAACTTCATTGCTCACCAGCAGACTATTTGCCGGTAACAGGGATAACAGATGTGTGGATTTCCCTCCCGGGGCGGCACAAAGATCCAGCACTTTTAACGGCTCTGTCTGTGATGTAAGCTGTAAAAAAGCCTGCTCCAGAAACATGGATGATGCTTCCTGAACATAATACGTGCCCGCATGAAACAAGGGATCAAACGTAAAGGAAGGCCGTTCATCCAGGTAGTATCCATAGCGGCTCCAGGGAACCGGACTGGCTCTAACACCAGCTATTGTATGATTTGCACCCGATCCTTTTTCCGGATTTACCCGCACAGAAGTAACCTGTTCTCCGGACAGGTGCACCTGTTCAAAGTCCGGTTGATTAAATCCCGGGGTACCCGAGAGGGACGCTAAAAAAATAGAAGGTAATGACACCCGGCAAAACTACTGACTATACAGGGAAATGGGAAAACGGAATTAACAGCAAAAAGCTGATACAACGCCAGGCATTCACTATGAATAAACCAACGAAGTATCAGCTTTAGACGATATAAGATAAATCAGAGATTCTTGATTTCGGCAATCAGGTCCTGCAGTACTTTTTTCGCGTCTCCGAAAAGCATAGAAGTTTTCGGACGGAAAAACAAGTCGTTCTCAATACCTGCATAACCTGGTTTCATACTGCGTTTATTGACAATTACATTCTTCGCCAGTTCCACATCCAGAATCGGCATACCATAAATCGGTGAGGACGGATCAGATTTGGCTGCGGGGTTTACCACATCATTGGCCCCCAGGATCAGTACCACATCTGTGCTGGCAAATTCTTCATTCGCGTGTTCCATTTCCAGCAGTTTATCATAAGGTACATCCGCTTCGGCCAGTAATACATTCATATGTCCGGGCATCCGGCCCGCCACCGGGTGAATGGCATATTTTACATCCACGCCTTTTGCTTCCAGTAATTTCTCCAGTTCATGACAGGCATGTTGCGCCTGTGCCACGGCCAGTCCGTACCCGGGAACAATATATACTTTACTGGCATAAGCCATCACCACGGCCGTATCACTGAGCGAAATTTCTTTTACGGCGCCCTGTTGTTTCGTCCCGGCAGGACCCGCCGCTTTAGCACCGCCTCCAAAGGAGCCGATCAGCACATTGGTCAGTGACCGGTTCATCGCCTTACACATCAGGATGGTCAGCAGTGTTCCCGCCGCACCCACCAGTATACCACCGGTCAGCATCACTTTATTATCATACAGGAAACCACCACAGGCAGCTGCCACCCCGGTAAACGAATTCAGCAGGGAGATGACCACCGGCATATCTGCTCCGCCGATTGGGAAAACAAAAAACACACCATAGAGAATGGCCAGAATAAAAATGGCATAGAAAATATAAGGCGCCGTAACCGGTGTCCATACCGCCAGGTAAACAGCCAATGAGAGAATCACCAGTAACAAAGCAATATTCAGCAAATGCTGGCCGGGAAACACAAAATCCCTGATCTTCCCGTTCAGTTTTCCCCAGGCAATCATACTGCCCGCAAAGGAAACCGATCCGATAATCAGTCCCAGTAATATGATGACCAGGGTGGGAATATGCGCTGACATATCACCGTTATACTCATGCAGCAGGTGATTAAACTCCACGATACTGATCAGGGCCGCACAGGCGCCTCCCATTCCGTTAAACATACTCACCATTTCAGGCATCGCCGTCATCTTCACTTTCTTGGCTGCCAGCGTGCCGATAATGCCACCAATGGCAATACCGCCAAAGATCCAGCCGTAATTCCCCAGTTTCTGTCCATCCTCTTTATAGAGAAAAATGGTGGCCAGGATCGCTATCGTCATACCGGCGGCGGCCACCAGGTTGCCTTTGCGGGCGGCGGCCGGGTTGGAAAGCATTTTCAAACCCAGGATAAAGGTTACCGAAGCAATGAGATAGCTTATAGTCAATATATTCAGTTCCATTGTAATACTTTTATTGTTCGCGGATTAGTAAGCAAGCGGACATCAGCAGGCAGCTGCCCGCATCCGGTCAGTTTTTCTTTTTCTTTTTAAACATCTCCAGCATCCGGTCTGTAACCACAAATCCCCCGACCACATTGAGTGTACCCAATATCACTCCCAGGAAACCCAGTACCAGCGCCAGGTAATTATCCGGCTCTGCTTTACCCATTACAATGATGGCCCCGATGATCACCACCCCGTGGATGGCATTGGCACCACTCATCAGCGGTGTATGCAACACACTGGGTACGTGCCCGATCACTTCGATGCCTACAAAAATCATCAGGATAACTATATAAATAATCTGCTGATTCGCCGTTATCCAGTTCAGAAATGAATCCATAAGTTTATTTTAAACGTTCATGTATAATTTGTCCGTCGTGTGTGATACAACTTCCTTTCACCAGGTCATCCTCCCAGTTCAGGTTCAAGGCGCCTTCCTTCGTAATAATCAATGCCAGAAAATTCAGTACATTCTTTCCATAGAGTTTACTGGCATCTGATGGCATGGTGGACTGCAGGGATGAGTTACCGATAATCGTAACACCGTTATGCACCACCGTGGCATTATTCGCTGTAAGCGGTGTGTTTCCACCGGTCGCCGCGGCCAGGTCAATGATCACCGAACCATTGCGCATACTGTTGATCATGTCTTCGGTGATTAATATCGGCGCTTTCTTCCCGGGAATCTGGGCCGTGGTGATAATGATATCGGCCTTGGCTGCACATTCCGCGATCTTCGCTTTTTGCCGCTGCATGAAATCTTCTGATTGTTCCACTGCATAACCACCGGCTTTACTCGCATCAGCGGCCCCTTCCACTTCAATGAATTTTGCACCGAGACTCATTACTTCTTCTTTTACCGCAGGGCGCGTATCAAATACTTCAACCACGGCTCCCAACCGCCTGGAAGTGGCAATAGCCTGTAACCCGGCCACACCAGCACCAAGGATCAGCATTTTGGCCGGGGCTATACTGCCCGCCGCGGTCATAAACATGGGGAAATACCGGCCATAAGTGGCCGCAGCCGTAAGTACGGCTTTATAACCTGCAATATTTGCCTGGGAGCTCAATACATCCATCGCCTGTGCCCGTGTTGTGCGGGGCAACATATCCAGTGAAAAACTGGTCAGCCCTGAACTGGCCCATGCTTTCATCTGTTCCTGGTGGAACAAGGGTTGGAATACACCCAATATGATTTTGCCGGAAAGTCCGGCGATTTCCGACGGTTCCGGCTGATGAATACTTAACAACAGATCGGCAGACTGCAAAAGTTCAGCACGGGATTTTATAACCGCGCCTGCTTTTACATAGTCCGCGTCATGGCACCAGGCTTTTTCACCGGCACCCGATTCCACAAAAATGATTATGCCTTTTTTTGTCAGTGATCCAACAGCTTCTGCCAGCAGGGAAACCCGGGTTTCATGGGCAGGCTCTTTCAATAAACCGATCGTCATAAATTGATCTTGTTAAAGGAGAAAAGGAGTTTTTTCCGCAGGCATGAAGATATTGAATTTTCACCGGGGCAACGGCTCATTCGTTGTGATTTTCTTCACCCGAACACCTGTCATTGGTCAGGCTCAGTACCGTATTTCAAAATGTTGTTTTTCCCTGAATTCCTGCCGGAAAACCACGATACCAATGAAAAAAAGATCGATGGAACACCGTACCCGCGGATCATTCCGGATAATTTCCCAGCTCATTTCCATTTCCTCACTCCAGTGGATATCATCAAAAATAAAAATACTGTCATTCCCCGCATGCTGCATCAGCTGGTTAAAATAGGCCAGGGTGGGTTCTTTCCGGTGATTGCCGTCAATAAAGGCGAAGTCAATCGTGCCCGCACCTGCCAGGTAAAGCGGAAGGGTTTCTTCAAAATTTCCTTCCAGTAAATGAATATTCGAAATGCCCAGGGCATTGAAATTTTCCCGCGCCACGGCGGCCACTTCCGACGCCCCTTCCATAGTCACCAACCGGCCATTGGTGGCAGCCAGCGACAGATACGCGCTGGTGATACCCAGTGAAGTGCCCAGTTCCAGCAGTTGCCGTGGTTGATAATAACTTACCAACCTGTACAACAGTTGCCCGTATTTTCGGGGTTTGGCGGCGGTACGGGCTATGGATTGCACACTCCGCTGCTTTTTCGCGGCATACACAGAGCCAGCACCAAAGTCATCCACAGATAACACACGCGCATCGGCTTTTAGCTGTCGGCGCATCATCTCCACTTTTTTATACGCCGGAGAGGGGGTACGGTCGTTCAGCACCCGGGTAATGAAATCATATACAAACGGTGAATGTGTGCCATGGCCTTTCCCGTTGGATGCACGGAAACGATATCGGAAATATCTGCTGGCTAATTGAGGAAAATTATACATGGGAACAATTATGCATTAACCCAGTCTCTCCCATGTCTGGAAAGAATAATTGAAGGCATTTTTTTCATCCGCTTCATGGTTGCGATGACTCAATAGCCGCCATTGTTTCGGATCTATTTCAGGGAAATATGTATCGGCATCCGGACTGGCTTCCACCCGGGTCATGTAGATCCGGCGGGCCTTTTCAAAATAAGCCCGGTAAATCTCCCCTCCACCAATCACCATTACTTCATTGGCATCCGTCTCCCCTGCCACAAATAAGGCATCCTCAAGCGATTTTACCACAACCGCATTTTCAGGAACCCAGTCCTGCTGCCGGGTAATCACAATATTCTTCCGCCCAGTCAGCGCCTTACCCAGCGATTCAAATGTTTTCCGTCCCATGATCACCGGCATCCCCCAGGTAACATTTTTAAAATGCTTCATATCATTGGGCAGATGCCAGGGCATGACACCTTCCTTACCTATGGCATTATTCGTAGCGGCGGCAACAACGAGGGAAATGATCATCGGGGGTTAGTTGTTTAGCTGTTTAGGCGTTTAGTTGTTTAGACGTTTAGTTGTTTAGACGGCTACCGGAGCCTTGATACCCGGATGTGACTGATAATTTTCCAGTGTAAAATCCTCAAACGAAAATCCGAAAATATCTTTTACCGCCGGATTGATTTTCATCTGCGGCAATGAATAGGGTTCCCGGCTCAGCTGCAGTTTTACCTGCTCCATATGATTATTGTAAATATGTACATCGCCGAATGTATGAACAAAATCACCCGGTTGCAGGTCGCAAACCTGGGCCACCATCATGGTCAACAGCGCATAAGAAGCTATATTAAATGGAACCCCCAGGAACACATCGGCGCTGCGCTGATACAACTGACAACTGAGTTTCCCATTGGCTACATAAAACTGAAACATGGTATGACAGGGCATCAGGGCCATCTCCGGAAGATCGGCCACATTCCAGGCATTTATAATCAACCGGCGGCTATCCGGATTTTTTCTGATTTGTGCAATCAGTTCCGTTATCTGGTCAATCACCACCCCGTTCTTCCCTTCCCAGCTCCGCCATTGCTTCCCATAAACCGGACCCAGTTCGCCATTATCATCAGCCCACTCATCCCAGATGGATACGCCGTGTTCTTTGAGGTAAGCAATATTGGTTTCCCCTTTCAGAAACCAGAGAAGTTCATAAATAATGCTTTTGAGATGCACTTTCTTGGTGGTTACCATCGGAAATCCCTCCTGCAGGTCAAACCGCAACTGGTAACCAAATATACTCCGTGTACCGGTTCCTGTCCGGTCTGTTTTGTCGGTGCCATTCTCCAATATATGCTGCAGCAGCTGATGGTATGATTGCATGACCGCAAGTTAGGAATAAAGACGGGTTACAAACCGCCCCTCCGGATGCTGTGGAAAAATGAGGACAACAAATCCTGCCGTTACAGGATCTCCCGACGCCCTGGTATCACTACCCCAATAAAATATACATAAAACCCGTGAATTTTCGCCTGATATGGATCATTCTACTTGTCCAGACTCTTATCTACCTTCAACTCATGCAAAACCCAAGACGACTATATAAAGAGTTGGGTAACCTGTTTTACGCGATTGCCGCAGCCGATAAAATCATCAGGCAGGAAGAAAAAAAGACCCTGCATGAGGAAATCATATTTGCCTGGAAACATTACGAGGATTCACAGGACCGGTTTGGCTCAGACCGGGCTTTCCTGATTGAATTTGAATTCGAGTCCCTGGAAGAAGAATCTGTAACCGCTGAATCAGCCTACCTGTTATTTGAACAATATTTTCAGGATAACGGCCGTGAACTGGACCATGCCTGCCGGGTTAAAATATTCAACAGCGCCCGTCATATTGCGGAAAGTGTACGCAAAATCAATCTGGAGGAACTGCACTACCTGACCCGGCTGAAATCACTTTTAAATATCTGATCATCCCTTTCTCCGCTGTACTTCCCGTTTAATCAGCCCGAGTTCCCTTCCGGTCTGTCCTTTTACAGAGGTATTCTCCTGTGCCCGCCGCATCAGGTAAGGAATCACATCCTTAATGGGACCGAATGGCAGGTATTTACTCACACTGCAACCGGCATGGGCCAGATTGAAGGTGATATTATCACTCATGCCGTACAGCTGACTCCAATGTACAAAAGGATGACTCAGTGGCAACCCTTTCTCCTGTAACAACTGTGCCGCATACAGATTACTGTGTTCATTATGGGATGCCACCACCAGGGCCACCCGGTCAATATGATCAATACAGAATTTAACCCCGGCATTAAAATCGCGGTCTGTACTTTCCTTATCGGGTTGTATCGGTGATGGATACCCTTTTTCCGCCGCCCTTCTTCTTTCTCTTTCCATATAAGCACCACGCACCAGCTTTGAACCCAGAATAAAATTCCTGGCCACCGCCGCATCATAACTGTCCTGCAGAAATTTTAACCGGTCATGCCGGTAATGCTGCAGGGTATTATACACTATCGGTTTTTCTTTATTGTATTGCTCCATCATCAGGATGGTCAGCATATCCACCGGATCCTGTATCCATGTTTCTTCGGCATCAATGGAAACGCCAATTGATTTGGCAGCAGCAGCGGCGCAAACACGATTCACCCGCTGGTGAATACGATCCCACTCCGCTCTTTCCTCTGCTGGCAAAGCGGCCAGCGCTTTCTCAAATCGCTTATACAAACTGCCCTCCCCGGCTTTCATCAACCCGTCAATCTTTTCCAGCAGGGCATGCCGGGCAAATCCCGTCACTTTCACACTCATAAAAGGAATATTGGGCTGTGTGGCCGCATAGTCAATCACTTTGATAAATACATCCCCGGCCTTATCGAAATTTTCTTCCCCTTCTTTTCCCTCTACGCCATAATCCAGTATAATTTTCACGTTATACTTTGCCAGCAACGCGGCAACAGTTGCTGTTTCTTCCAATGTTTCACCTCCACAAAACTGTGAAAAAATGGTATTCCGGATAACGCCTTTTACGGGCAGTCCGGCATTGATGGCCCAGGGGGCCAGCCGGGTTCCGATTTTTACCAACCAGGGTTTCCCCATCATCCGGAACAGGAAATGGGCTTTCTTTAATGCTGCATCCGGTTTGTATTCAAACGCGAACTCGGTGTTGTCGAATGAAATCTCGGGATAGTTATTTTCCATAAACTATTTTTCTAGGCGCAAAATTAACCGAAAAGGCCGTACTAACACTTATGAGTTTTATCAGATGGCCTGGTGATTAAAGGGCTGCAATACCAGTTCACTGACCACACCGCTTACCGGCTGCTGGCAGAGAAACCAGACAGAACGGGCAGCCTCTTCCGGACGGATCATTTTTTCCCGTTGTACCCGCAAATCTATCGTGTCCCAAAAGGAAGAATCCACACCACCCAGAAATATATTGGTAATCCGGATATCGGTTCGCTTTACCTCTTCCCGTATACTTTGCATCATACCTGTTAGCCCATACTTACTGGCACTATAAGCAGCGGCACCGGCCATGGGCACTTTTCCCAGCACCCCGGGAATATTAATCACCAACCCTCTCTTTACTTCTTTCATGGCCGGCAGAAAGGATTTCATCAACAGAAACGGGGCATAGAGATTGATTTGCAGGGTACTTAAAAATTCTTCATTGGTCAGGGTTTCCAACGGAGAGATCACTCCCACCCCCGCCGCATTCACTAAAATATCCACCTGATCGTATACAGAAAAATACTGCCGCTTCAGCTGCTCCACTTCATCCGGCTGTGTAAGATCAGCCGTACGGTAATACGTGTTTGTTAATCCCATTCCGGCAGCCAGGGCTTCCAGCTTCGCTGCATTCCGGCCCGTGAGAAATACCCGGGCTCCGCTGGCCGAAAGCAATTTTGCTGTTGCCGCTCCTATACCTCCGGTTGCGCCGGTTATTAATACCTGTTTCCCTTTTAACGGTTCCATAAATTTGTTTCTGTGTCAACAAACAGGCCGCCTTATTGTTCTCCAGTCATATGTCGGCTATAACCCTCATCTTCCCCCATCAGCTGTTCCGGAATCACCCGGGATTACAACAAGGCAGACCGGTCTGCATTGTGGAAGAATTCCTTTTCTTTCGTCAGTACCATTTCCATAAACAAAAACTCATTTATCACCGGGCGTCCCTCAAAGCCAATGCTTCATTTCTGATCAGCAGCGGATATCCGGTACACTATACAGAAACCCTTTTCCTGGAATCGGATATCCGGCAATTGATTCCCTGGCTGGAAAAAAAGTTTAACTGAAAAACAAATTGAAAAAGAAACAGACATTTCACCATTTCCAGTGATTTCCTGAAACATCCGGATAAATGAAACAGCACCGCAAATCACTCCTTCCGCAAAAAATCTGTCCGGTTTGCAACCGGCCATTTACCTGGCGGAAGAAATGGGAAAAAAACTGGTCCGATGTAAAATTCTGCAGTGATAAATGCAGGATGCGGAAAAATCAGCTATCGGCCGGACAACCTGAATAAAGGGGATGAAAACGGCCGGTTAATCGCTGTTATTCCTGCCTATATTTGTAAAAAACTAATTATGGATCCGAGAAAAGCGTCCGGCAGTCTGACGATCATGACCGAAATTGTTTTACCAAACGATACTAATACGTTTGGCAACCTGATGGGAGGACGTCTCATGTATTGGATGGATATCGCGGCAGCGCTGGCGGCCCAGAAACATTGTAATGCGCCTGTAGTCACGGCTTCCGTTGATAATATTTCCTTCGAAAATCCGATCAAGCTGGGCAATGTGGTACATATTGAAGCCAAAGTCACCCGTGCATTCACCTCATCCATGGAAGTACATATGCGTGTATGGGGAGAAGACCTGATACAGCAATTCCGCTATAAGAGCAATGAGGCTTATTATACATTTGTGGCGCTGGATCCGCACCGGAAACCAAGGCCGGTACCCGCTGTAATTGCTGAAAACGAAGAAGAAGTAAAATTATTCGAAGGGGCCCTCCGCCGCCGGCAACTCCGCCTTATTCTGGGTGGTAAAATGAAACCCAATGATGCGTCTGAACTGCGGGCTCTGTTTACCGGTGACTGATTACTTATCGGTGGATTCCCAGTGATGTTTGCCCATCATCATGTATTTCTTGCTTTGTTCAATGGCATCCATCAGTTGATCCAGTATCACTTCTGCAGGTGCTTCATAATCGATTTGCAGCGGCGCCTTAAATGTAATACTCAACAGGGATCCTTTCTTTTTAAACTTCAGCCCGGTCTTATTAAAAGCCCGCCAGAAACCGTTTATGACCACTGGTATTACGATCGGTTTTACCTGTTTTATAATCAGGGCTGTACCCTTCCTGCCCGGGGCAAATGGCTTGGTGGTTCCCTGCGGAAAAGTGATCACCCAGTTTTTTTCCAGGGCCCTGGTTATTTTCCGTGTATCTGACGGATCCAGTCCACGCCTTACTTCTTTTCCTTCCGCCCGCCAGGTTCTTTTTACCGTCAGCCCACCGGCCAGTAAAAACAAACGGCTGATAAAACTGCCTTTCATTGTTTCTTCGGCCGCCACATAATTGACCCGGGTAAACGGATTCAGCAGATAATACGGGATTCCCAGCCGGTTCTCTTTTCCCCATTTAACCGCGCAGAATATATGCAGGAAAGTAATGACATCTGCAAAATAGGTCTGGTGATTACTGACAAACAATACTTTTTCCCTGGGCAGATAGCGGATATGTTCAGTACCCGTAATGTTTAATTTATTAATCATGGCGAGTCCCGGATAGGATGCGGAACCTACGACCAGGTAAACCAGTTTGCGAACCGGGTTAAAATGCCTTAACCGTTGAAAGATGGAAGCCATGCGTTTTCTTGTATTCCGTTTGCGGCTCAAATTAAGGAATTGTCAATAAAAAACAGACAATGGCCGTTTCACATAAACAAAAAAGCCCTTCCTTGCGGAGGGGCTTTTCCGGAATATTTCAACCATTGTTTACTTGGTAATCTTATGGATGTAACTTTCGTTGCTGTGCTGATCGGTAACACGGATAAAATAAATACCCGGGGACAGCTTGTCCAGGTTGGTCATACTCAGTTGGTTTACACCCTGACTGACACTGTAAGCGGAAGTCGCCATTATTTTACCTACAGTATTTACAATACTCACGCTTATCTTACCTGCAGCAGCTGCATTGTAAGAAATATTGAGGTTATCACTGAAAGGACTCGGCCATACCTGAATACCGGCTTTCTTACTCAACCGGACGGAGACCACATTGGAATAAGAATAGCGGCCATCATTATCCATAGCCCTGATACGGTAGTACAGCACGCTGGCACCCGCCACGGTCTGAATACCATCAGTAGCCTGGTATTGTGTAAGTGTATTGGTCTGACCACTGGCAGGACGCGATGTTACTGAAGTGAAATTAACCGCGTCTGTACTGCGCTCAACAATAAAGTTGCTGGTATTCATTTCATTTTCTGCTGACCACTTCAGGCCAACCGTATTTCCCTGCAGGGACGCATTCAATACCAGGTTATGCAAGGGCAGTGAGGCACAATTGAGACACTGACGGAAGCAGATATCATCCAGTGAATAGTTATTGACTCCACCGGCCTGACTGTCAGATATACTGATCACCGCATCACCAGCCGCACCGGATACAAATGTGCCGGAAATACGAACCCAGTTACCGATTGGCTGTGCTGACATATCGGTAGACTGAACAGTTATCCCGTTTACTTTAAGTGTTATGACCGGATTGGAACCATCCACCCGGGCAGCAAAAGCACTGAATGCATAGGCTGTATTGGCAGCCAGGGGCACCGTTTTATACCAGGCTCTGCCAGCAGGATCAGCGGATCCCTGTACCACCAGTTGAAAATTACCGGTATGAGGCGCAATATCGCGGGCAAATCCGCCTGACATGGCAAACGGATTATTAATATCCATATAAGTGGCCCCTACGGAACCGAAAACAAAATCAGAAGAAGCGATACCAGGACCGAAGTTGTTATTCGTGTACGTGGCTGTCAGGGGATCATACACTTTGCTCTCAAACCCACCATAATACCCTTGTGCGTTGAACAGCATGTTTCCTTCGCAAAGAAATGAATTGGGCGGACAGAGCGCTGCATTACCGAATACATGCAGACGCAGATATTTGGTTTCATAAATCCCGATATCATCACCTCCATACGTGGTACCGGCAGGTGCATTACAGGGATCAGCACCCGGTCTCATCAATAATCGGATCAGCACATTCTCCAGTGCGGATGTAGCACTGTTGATATTCAGTACCGGCGCATCATTCGCAACGTTCTGCGCAGTTGCACCACTCACCGTGAAATTCACACCGTTGATAGTATTGACGCCATTTACAAAACAGGTCCACACGCCAGCGTTATCCTTGTACTGCCACTGATACCAGGTATCCGCATCAGCAAATACCACATTGGCATCTATCTGCATTGTCTGACCAGGTGTTACACAGCTGTAGATATACGTTTCCACATGGTGGGCGTATGATTTAATACTGGCCAGGAAAAAAACGGAAGACAGCAATAAAATTTTGCTGGTGTTGAAAGGCATAGCCATAGCTATGCGGAATTGCTTTTTCATGCTCATAAGTTGTTTAATCCAAAGAATTGTTTACAAAAGGGTCTTGAAACTGTAAAACAATTAATCCCTGCTGGATGGATCCGGCAATCATTAATCGGGGTTCAAAGGGGATTTAAAGAGAGGAAATTCTTAGGAAACGGAACTCGTGAGAGAGTGATGAAACAAAAATAAGTAAATTATTTATATTTCAAAATCTGAACATAGAAATATATGCTGAAAAAGTAAAATAAGTATTAATAGGCTTTTAGTACTGGCTGAACCATTTTTACACCGCTGGAATGATCAAAGAGATAAAGCATGTATACACCCGGGCGCAATTGATCCAGGGCAGACAGATTTAACTGATTTGCACCCTTTTCTGCCGACTCCAACGTCGTCTTTACACAGGTCCCTTTACTATCTGAAAGGCGGATTTCAATAACGGAAGCCGTTGTGGCATGGTAGGTAATTGTAAGTGACTGGCTAAACGGATTCGGCCAGCACCTGAATTCGGCCGTTTTACCTGAACGTACCGGTACCACATTGGAATAAGCATAATTATTCCGGTTGTCCTGCGCTTTAACCCGGTAGTAAATTATGAGCGAACTGAAGGAAGTAATGTCATCTTTGCCCGTATAACTGGTGAGCACATTCATTGGTCCGGAGGGTGGCAAGGTGGATATATCCGTGAAAACCGCCCCGTCGGTACTCCGCTGTACTATAAACTTTTCGGTATTCATTTCATTTTCCGCCAGCCATTTCAGGAAAACAGTGTTTTCTTTCAATACCACTGACAGTGAAAAATTATGAAGGGGTAATATTCCACCGGTACCCCCTGAATCGGGCTTAAAGAAAAAAGCTGATGAACAGCTTGACTGTAATGTAGAAGAAGCGGATGTCTTATCTGAAAATACAATACCTGAGGCCTTTATGTGGGTACCTGAAACTATCATCAGCAGCAGGGAAATGCTTAAAATGATTGTACGGCTGATTAAAGTATGGGGCATGTATTGAAATTTGGTACGGCAACACAAAGAAACCACCCTCCTGCTGTAAATGCAAGTTTCCGTAACAGAAATTTCATCGTAATTATACGAAAACCAGTGTTTTCCAGTATAAAAAAAGGCTGTCTTTAAGATAAAGACAGCCTTACTAGTAAAATTCACATGCAGATTACTCAGGCTTTGCAGCTTCTGAGGAACCCTCTTCCGTGTTTCCTTCCAGTTTCTTCTTGAGGTCGGCGAGAACACCCAGGTCACCCAGGGTGGCTTTTTCAACCTTGTTCTGGATATTCTTCACGGCTTTTTTGGTTTTGTCGGCTTCTGCACGGGCTTCTTTCTTCACGGCTTCTATCTCTTCTACTTTGCCCTGCTCCCAGATGCGGGTATGAGATACCACAATACGTTTTTCGTTGCGGTCAAACTCAATTACCATGAACTGGTTGGTTTCATCTGCACCAATGCTTTTGCCATCTTCCTTATTCAGGTGACGGTTAGGCGCGAAACCTTCCAGACCATAAGGCAGCTGAACAGTAGCGCCTTTGTCATCACGACGGGTTACAGTTCCCTCATGTATGCTGCCGATAGCAAATGTATCCTGCAGCGTATTCCAGGGATCTTCTTCCAGTTGTTTATGTCCGAGTTGCAGTTTGCGGTTCTCTTTATCAATGCCCAGGATTATCACATCAATGTTAGAGGCCACTTTCGTGTACTCACTGGGGTGATTGAAACGCTTCAACCAGCTCAGGTCGCTGATATGGATCATACCACCGATGCCGGGGGCCAGTTCCACAAACACACCATAATTGGTGATATTTTTCACCAGGCCGGTGTGACGGCTTCCTTCTGCGAATTTGGTTTCAATATCATTCCAGGGATCAGCGGAAAGCTGCTTGATGGAAAGACTCATCTTACGGCTGTCTTTGTCCAGGGTAACGATCTTGGCTTCATGCTCATCTCCTAATTTGAAGAACTCTTTTGCATTGATCGGGGTATTGGCCCAGGTGATTTCGCTTACGTGCACCAGTCCTTCAACACCCGGTTGAATTTCCAGGAAAGCACCGTAATCTTCAATGTTCACCACTTTACCTTTCACTACATTGCCTTCAACAATGTTCTCACCCAGTACATCCCAGGGATGCGGAGTCAGTTGTTTCAGACCAAGGCTGATACGTTTCTTCTCATCATCGAAATCAAGTACCACCACATTGACTTTCTGGTCAAGCTTCAGTACTTCTGACGGATGAGAGATACGGCCCCATGAAATATCCGTGATATAGAGCAGACCGTCCAGTCCACCCAGATCCATAAACGCACCGAAGTCGGTGATGTTCTTCACGGTACCTTCGAGCACCTGGCCTTTCTCCAGTTTGCTCATGATCTCCGCACGCTGTGCTTCGATATCACTTTCGATCAGGGCTTTGTGGGATACCACGGCATTCTTGATGGTTTCGTTGATCTTCACCACTTTGAACTCCATTGTTTTGCCTACAAACTGATCGTAGTCTGTTACAGGTTTAACGTCGATCTGAGATCCGGGTAAGAAGGTTTCCATTCCGAATACGTCAACGATAAGACCGCCTTTAGTTTTAGAAGTAACAGTTCCGGTAATAACCTCACCTGTTTTGTGCACTTCCACAATGCGTTCCCATGCACGGGTAATACGGGCCTGGCGACGGCTGAGGTTCAGGTGACCTTCACGGTCTTCTTTTTCCACAATCATCACTTCCACTTCATCCCCGATTGCCAGGTTCGGCAGATCACGGAATTCATTCAGTGAAATCAGACCATCACTTTTGAAACCGATGTTCAGTACCACGTCTGTCTTGGTCAGACCAACCACGAGACCTTTCATCAGTTCGCCATCGTTCAGTTGCACAAATGTATTTTCATACACTTTGTCATACTTTTCTTTTTCTTCTTTGGTGTAAGAAGTAACGTTGCGTTTGTCCACACTCCAATCGAAATCGTCATGGGCGGTGGCCACAACAGGTGCTGTTGGTGTCGCTGCAGCCACGGTCTCTTCGGCACCGGACTCCTGTACATCAGCGTTTAATTGTTTTTTAATGTTGTTTTCAAACATGATATTTGTTTCCCGAAGGGTTTTATTTCGGGGCAGCAAAGATAATTCAAAAAAAGTACGATTTTTGCTTTTTCCAACGAAGTTTTTTCAGTAGTTTAACCCTCATAACAGATTGATTAAGCGATTCTTGCAACGGACCCTCCGGCCCCATTCCGGAACCGGGGCTGAATCCGGCATCGTTAACCGGCCCCGGCCACCAAAACTGACCCTTGCTTTACCACTATCTCAAACTCATTGCCCGGGTGGCTATCCGCATTTACTGCAGGAAAATTATCATCAATAAACCCGCCTGTCTGGCCGAAAAAGGACCACTTTTACTGGCCTGTAATCACCCCAATTCATTTCTGGATTCCGTATTGCTCAATACCCTTTTTGATCAGCCTGTATGGTCACTGGCCCGTGGAGATGTGTTTAAAAAACCCCTCTTTCGCAAACTGCTGACTTCATTGAAAATTATGCCGGTATACCGCACCAGCGAAGGCGTGGAAAACCTGTCGGAGAATTATAAAACATTTGAAGATTGCATCGCCCTGTTCCGGAAAAACCAGATTATAACCATCTACAGCGAAGGAAAATGTATCAACGAATGGCATCTCCGGCCCTTGAAAAAAGGAACGGCCCGGCTGGCAGTGAAAGCCTGGGATGAACAGATTCCCCTGCGTGTTCTTCCGGTGGGACTGAATTACAGTTCCTTCACCCGCTTTGGTAAAAACGTCTTTATCAATTTCGGAGAAATCATTGAACAGGAAAGTATAGGCGAACATGCAGCCGATGGTACCCGCAATCTTGAATTCAATAACCAGTTACGGAAACAATATGAAAAACTGGTGTATGAAATCCCGGCCAATGATATAAAACAACAACAGGAACGGCTTACCGTTCCTGTCCATCCGTTGCTGAAAATGCTACTTTTTATTCCGGGTCTGGCCGGCTGGCTGGTCAATATACCCGTATTTCTTTTTGCCCGGCGTACGGCTATAAAAAAACTGAAAGAACCCGGCCATTATGACTCAGTGGTAATCGGCATTCTGCTGCTTACCTACCCGCTTTATCTCCTGATCATCACCGTTCTGCTGCTGGTACTGACACAGAGCAGCTGGAGCCTGCTCTTTATACCCCTGGCTTTGTTTGGGGCCTGGGCCTGGGTGCAGATTAAACCGCAGCTTTTTCCGCTATCGAACGCGCCGCAATAAAGCCACTGGTCCAGGCATGCTGGAAATTAAACCCGCCTGTCACCCCGTCCACATCCATGATTTCCCCGGCGAAATACAAACCGGGTATTTTCTTACTCTGCATGGTCTGCACATCTATTTCCGGCAGGCTGATTCCTCCTGCAGTGACAAACTCTTCCTTAAAGGTGGTTTTGCCCCTAACTGTATAAAGACTGTTTACCAGCAGACTGATCAGTTTATTCTGTTGCCGGGCCGGCAAATCGGCCCATCGTTTTTCCGGATCAGCGCCTGCCTGCCTGAGTAATAATTCCCATAAACGTTGCGGAAGGCTGAAAGGATTGCGAAGTCCGGTTTTCTGCGCAGCAAGGCTTTGCCTGAATTCGGAAAAACGGATACCCAATGATTGTTCATGCTGTCCGGGCAGCCAGTTTACCTGAATACTGAAAGAATATTCTTTTCCGGCCAGTTCACGGGCCGCCCGCGCGCTCAGCTTCAGCACAGCCGGGCCGCTTAAACCCCAATGGGTGATGAGCACCGGCCCTGTTTCTTCCAGCCTGGTGCCTGAAATTTTCACTAATGCCGGAGCTACCGCCACACCCATCAGCTGTGTGAGTTCATTACCTGGAATATTGAATGTAAACAAGGATGGAACCGGCTGCTCAATCGAATGGCCCGACAAAGTCAGCCAGTCAAACATAGATGACTTCGGATAGCCACCGGCTGCCACGCAGACAAAATCAGCGGACAAGGTTCTTCCATCGGCCAGCAATATGCGGAACTGATCACCGTTTTTTTCCAATCCTTTTACTTCCGCATTCATCCGTATATCCACCTTGTGGCGGTTCACCTCCCGCATCAGGCATTCCACGATGGACTCCGACCGGTCAGTAACCGGAAACATGCGCCCGTCCGCTTCCGTTTTTAATGGCACACCCCGCTCCCCGAACCACTGGATGGTATCGGTGGTGAAAAACTGATGAAAGGCCTTTTTCACAAACCGGCTGCCCCTTGGATAACGGTTACTCATTTCCGTTATATCGAAACAGGCATGGGTGCAGTTGCACCGGCCGCCGCCGCTGATCCGGACTTTGGACAGCAGCTTACCTGATTTTTCCAGCAGCAGAACAGACAACGCCGGATTCAGCCGGGCCGCATTAACGGCGCAGAAAAAACCGGCAGCCCCTCCTCCTATAACGATCAGTTGCTTTGACATGATGTTGTTTTGCAAAGAACGCTGAAATTTCATTAAGTTCGTCATCACTAATTCACCGCCATGGCCCACATCCTCAGCAAAAAGCAATTAAAAGAAATACCGGTACTTCCCTATGAAAAAGTCAGGGATTACCTGGAAACCGGTCATATTTTTTTCAGCTCAGGCAGTTATACCTTTTCCGGCGCCATTCAACGGCTCACAAAAAGTGTATGGAGCCATGTCGCCATCGTATATAAAGACGAACGCCTGGGGCGTGTATTGGTGCTGGAAGCTGAACCGTATGTGGGCATCCGGATGATTCCTTTATCGAATTATCTGCGGAATTATAAGGGGAAAAACAGGCCGTATAAGGGGCAGGTGGTGATTGCCCGGCTGAACAGTCCGCTGGAAGACGCCCGGTTGAATAAAGCAATCAGTTTCGGGCTGGATCAGCTCACCCGGCCCTATGACAACTGGGAAATCATCCGGATCATGTTACGCATACTTTTCCGGAAAGGAAAACGGGAGCGTAATAAAAGTTATATCTGCTCCGAACTGGTCAGGGATGCTTTTGCCAAAGCAGGTATACTCTTCAATATGAATGATACGTATATCAGCCCCCAGGAAATCTGGAAAGATGATCGGGTGGAATTAAAATACCGGCTGCTATAAGCCCACCTTAAACCCCAAACCCTAAACCATCAACTCCCCGTAAACAAATGCGTATTCTTCTTCTCTGCTTCCTCAATCGGCGCATAGTCAGAAAGCACATCCGCTTTGTCTTTCCGGATACAGACATCATGCTCAAAATGTACTGAAGCTTTACCATCTTTTGTCCGCACGGTCCACCCGTCGTCTTCTGTATAAACTTCCTTCTTGCCAAGGTTGATCATGGGTTCAATAGCCAGTACCATTCCTTCTTTCAGTTTGGCTCCGCTGCCTCTTTTTCCATAGTTGGGTACCTGCGGATCTTCATGCAGGTCTTTCCCGAGTCCATGCCCGACCAGCTCACGCACCACGCCATACCCGTGTTTCTTTTCCGTATAATCCTGGATAGCGAAACTGATATCACCCACCCGATTGCCGGCAATGGCTTTCTCAATGCCTTTATACAATGACTCCTTGGTCACCTGGATCAGTTGAGCTACTTCTTTGCCGGGATCACCGATGGCAAAAGTGTAGGCATGATCACCATGCCAGCCATCCAGTATCACACCTACATCCACCGAAATAATATCTCCTTCCCTGAGTTCCTTTTTATTAGGAAAACCATGTACCACCACGTCGTTTACTGAAATACAGGAATTAAAGGGGTAACCATGATAGTTCAGGAAAGAGGGAACGGCTTTATGATCCCGGATAAACGTTCCGATCAGTTGATCGATTGCTATGGTTTGTAATCCGGGTTTCAACATGCCGGCCACTTCCGTCAGCGTCTTACTGACCAGCAGGGCGGCCTTCCGCATCAATTCCACCTGCTCATCTGTTTTGTACAAAATCATGCTGCAAATATCTTTAAAAAAAAGGACCCGGCAAGAAGTCTTACCGGGTCCGTATTCGTTTGTTGTTGTATTACATCTGAACGGCAGAAGAAGTCTGACGGCCCTGTATACGGCCGCTCTTCATAAGTCCGTCGTACTGGCGCATCAGCAGCTGTGTTTCGATCTGCTGGAGTGTATCCAGGATAACACCCACCATAATCAGCAGGGAAGTTCCGCCAAAGAAAGTGGCGAACTGCTGGGTAACGCCGAGTAACTGGGCTATACCGGGCAGGATACCTACCAATGCGAGAAGGATTGCTCCCGGAAAAGTGATTTTGTCCATAATGGAACCGATATAATCAGCGGTGGGCTGACCCGGTTTTACACCAGGAATGAAACCATTGTTCTGTTTCAGGTTATCTGCAATCTGCTTAGGATTAAATATCAGGGCCGTGTACAGGAAAGTAAACCCGATTACCACCACTGAATAGATCAGCATATACCAGGGATTGGTATGATCGGTGATCGCCCGGAGAAAACCACTGGCCTGTGTATTGTAATTCGCGAAAATAGTAGGGATAAAGATGATGGCCTGGGCAAAGATGATCGGCATTACACCGGCACTGTTTACTTTCAGCGGCAGAAACTGGCGGGCTCCACCGAACTGGCGGTTTCCGACAATCTGCTTGGCATAGTTAACAGGTACTTTGCGAACACCCTGTATCAGGAGGATACAACCCATGATGATAGCGATCAGAATCGCGATTTCCACAATGAAAACCAGGATCTGGCCATTCCGAACGGATTTGGCACTCAGTTCCTGCAGGAAAGACTGCGGGAGGCGGGCCAGGATACCGATCATGATGATCAGGGAGGTACCGTTTCCGAGACCTTTATCAGTTATTTTTTCACCCATCCACATAACGAACAGGGTACCGGCTGTCAGCACCACTACTGTGGATAACCAGAAATAGCTGGCATAACCTGCCATGATTCCACCGGTTTGCTGGGTCATTCCCTGCAGGTAAGTAACATAGGCAGAAGCCTGTAAAATGGTTACGATAACGGTCAGGTAACGGGTATACTGGTTGATCTTCTTACGGCCGCTTTCTCCTTCTTTCTGCATTTTCTGGAAACGGGGCACCAGCACCGTCATCAGCTGCATAAAGATGGAGGCAGAGATATAAGGCATGATACCCAGGGCGAAGATGGATGCCTGGTTGAAGGCACCACCGGAGAACGCGTCGATCAGGCCGAGGATACCGGTATTACCTTCTCCGGACTGGTCCATCCGGTTCGGATCGATACCCGGTAATACGATGTGCGCACCCAGCCGGTAAATCGTGATCATCATCAGGGTGAACAGGATCTTACCGCGCAGCTCTTCAATGCTCCAGATATTCTTGAGTGTCTGTATAAATTTCTTCACGGGAATATAAAAGTTTAAAAGCGCTTAAAAGTAAAAGACGCAATAAATGCGTCGTTGCAATTTAGTGAAATTACTTTACTATTTCCACTGTCCCGCCGGCTGCTTCGATAGCCGCTTTGGCTTTATCACTGATTGCATTTACCCGGAAGGTGAATTTTTCTTTCAGTTCACCATTGCCGAGGATTTTAACCCGGTCAGTCTGGGAAATCAATCCGTTGATGTAGAGATTCTCCAGGGTGAATTCAGTGATGTTATACTTTTCAGCTAGTTGCTCAACCTGTCCGAGGTTGATCACTTTGTATTCAATACGATGGGGATTCTTGAAACCGCGTTTGGGGATACGGCGCTGGATGGGCATCTGACCACCCTCGTGAGCCATTTTATTTTTGTAACCGGTACGTGCCTGAGCACCTTTTGTACCTTTGGTAGATGTTCCACCATGTCCGGAACCATCACCACGTCCAATACGTTTTGTCTTGTGCGTTGCGCCTTTTGCAGGTCTTAATTCGTGTAATTTCATTGCTTTTATTTTTTACTCATCGCCCCAAAAGCGTCGGGGCTCGCATGTTTGTCTGTATAAATCCGTTTCAGGATTATTTCACCTCTTCCACTTTCACCAGGTGGGTCACTTTGTGCACCATACCCAGGATCTGCGGAGTAGCTTCCATTTCACGGGAAGAATTGGTCTTATTCAGTCCCAGTGCCTGCAGGGTAAGCTTCTGGCGTTCGGGTCTGTCAATCGGACTTTTTACCAATGTTACTTTTATCTTTTTCATAATTCAATTTCGTTTGTGTTCGGTATTAACCGTTAAAAACTTTCTTTAAACCCATGGTACGTGTCTTGGCCACGTGAATCGGCTCACGGAGCATAGCCAGTGCCTTAAAGGTTGCTTTCACCACGTTGTGCGGATTGGCAGAACCCAGTGATTTGGCCAGTACGTCTGTTACGCCGGCTGCTTCGAGAACCGCGCGCATGGAACCTCCGGCGATCACACCCGTACCATGAGCGGCGGGCTTGATCAGTACTTTGGCGGCGCCTTCTTTAGCCCACTGGTCGTGGGGTATAGTTCCTTTCATCACCGGAACCTTGATCAGGTTCTTCTTGGCATCTTCGATTCCTTTGGTAATCGCTTCCTGCACTTCCTTGGCTTTACCAAGACCGTGACCCACTACCCCGTTCTCATTACCCACCACCACTAAGGCAGAAAAGCTGAATGCACGGCCGCCCTTGGTTGTTTTTACCACACGGTTGATGGCTACCACTTTATCTTTCAGTTCCAGGTCGCCGGCTTTTACCCTGTTTACGTTAAACTTTGACATTTATACTTGTAATTAAAAGTTTGAATGGATTGTTTAGAATTGCAGACCACCTTCCCGGGCACCGTCAGCTACTGATTTCACACGGCCATGGTAGAGGTATCCACCGCGGTCAAATGTTACATCCTTCAGACCGAGTTCAGCAGCTTTGCGAGCAATAGCTGCACCGACCAGTTTGCCTTTCTCGCTCTTGTTCACTTTTTGTGCCGCGATATCTTTATCACGGGAGGAAGCGGCCGCCAGGGTTACGCCTTGTGTGTCATCAATCAGCTGGGCATAAATTTCCGCGTTGCTCCGGAAAACGGATAAACGGGGCTTTGCACCGGTACCGCTGATTTTGGCGCGGATCCTGTAACGGATATTCTGTCTTCTTTGTGATTTTACTTTCGGATTCATCTCTTTTTATTTATAACCCTGATGCTGCCAGGGTCCGATTTAGATTATTGATTATTTACCAGCCGCTTTACCTGCTTTCTTACGAACCACTTCACCCACATAACGTACCCCTTTACCTTTGTACGGCTCCGGCTTACGCAGACTGCGCAGTTTGGCTGCTACCTGTCCGATCAGTTGCTTGTCGATTCCTTCCAGGGTGATGATCGGGTTCTGTCCTTTTTCCTGAGCAGTAGCCACTTTCAGTTCCTTGGGGATTTCGAAGATGATATTGTGCGAATAACCCAGTGCCAGATCCAGTACGTTACCCTGGTTAGCGGCTTTGAAACCCACACCGATCAGTTCCAGTTTACGCACAAATCCTTCCGTAACTCCTTTCACCTGGTTGGCGATCAGGGCACGGTACAATCCATGCATGGCACGGTGACGGATCTGGTCGGTCGGACGTCCGAAATGCACATGGCCGTCTTTCACTTCTACCGTGATATCGCGGTCCACCGCCTGTTTCAGTTCACCTTGTTTACCTTTTACAGTCACCACATTGTCTTTACCCACTGTGATGGACACTCCTTCCGGAATTGCGATCGATTTTTTTCCTATACGGGACATAAAATAATTTTATAAGTTATATTTCTTGTTTGGTCACCAACCGGTCAGCCTGTACAGGATACGGCTTAATGTATTGGCAACTTTATCTTATTAATAGATGTAGCAAAGTACTTCACCACCCACATTCTGGGCTTTGGCGTCTTTGTCTGTCATCACTCCTTTTGAAGTAGACAGGATGGCCACACCAAGACCGTTCTTTACGCGACGGAAATCAGCAGGTTTGGAATACTGACGCAGACCCGGGCGGCTCACACGTTCCATACTCTGGATAGCGGGCTGTTTGGTGGCGGCGTCGTACTTCAGGGCGATTTTAATTACGCCTTGTTTGTTGTCATCCTCGAATTTGTACTTCAGGATATACCCCTGGTTGTACAGGATTTCCGTCATACGTTTTTTCAGGTTGGAAGCGGGAATATCCACCACACGGTGACCTGCCATCTGCGCGTTACGGATTCTTGTCAGGAAATCTGCTATAGGATCTGTTACCATATTATTTGCCCTCCTACGTCCCGACCGAAGTGTCGGGATAATTGGAAAAGTTTAAAAATTGAATGAATAGTTTACCAGCTTGCTTTTTTCAAACCGGGAATTTTACCATTGAGCGCCATGTCACGCAGTGCCACCCTGGAAATACCAAAGTAACGTACATAACCTTTCGGACGGCCGGTCAGCTGACAACGGTTTTTTAAACGCACGGAAGAAGAGTTCTTCGGCAATTCATCGAGCGCTTTCCAATCGCCGGCTTTTTTCAGCTCCTCTCTTTTGGCTGCGAACTGGGCAACCATTTTCTCTCTTTTGCGTTGCCTGGCTTTTACTGAAGTTTTTGCCATTTGTGATTATGCTTTTAGTTTGAGTTATTTTGTGTTTTCTTGAAAGGCATACCGAGTTCTTTCAGCAGCTCAAATGCTTCTTCGTCTGTGCCGGCTGTTGTTACGAACGTGATATCCATACCCGTGATCTTGCTTACTTTATCAATATCAATCTCGGGGAAAATGATCTGTTCAGTAACACCCAGGGTGTAGTTGCCACGGCCGTCAAATGCCTTTTCATTCACGCCTTTGAAGTCACGTACCCGGGGAAGGGCAACGGAGATCAGTCGATCCAGGAATTCGAACATTTTCACACCGCGCAGTGTAACACGTGCGCCGATCGGCATGTTTTTCCGGAGTTTGAAGTTGGAGATGTCCTTTTTAGACATGGTGGCCACGGCTTTCTGACCCGCAATGGTAGTCAGTTCGTCGATGGCGATATCCACCATTTTCTTGTCAGATACAGCTCCGTTTACGCCACGGTTCAGGCAGATTTTCTCCAGCTTGGGAGCCTGCATCACCGTATCATAACCGAATTTTTTAACCAGGGCAGGTACCACTTCATTTTTGTACTTGTCTGCCAGTCGCGGGGTATATGCTTTTGTACTCATATCAATCAATTAATGTTCCGGGAACAGATCAGATCTTCTCGCCGGATTTTTTGGAAATACGTACTGTTTTGCCCTCTTCACGTTTGCGGGTAATACGGGCCGGTGCTTTCGCTTTGGCATCCCACAGCATCACATTGCTGATGGCAATGGGTGCTTCCTTCTTCACAATACCACCCTTTGTGTTCTGGGCAGAAGGTTTGGTATGCTTGGTGATGATGTTCACACCATCCACAATCACTTTACCTTTCTCCACCAGCACTTCTTTCACCGTACGGGGTTTTGATAAATCTTTATCATCGCCGGCGATTACCACCACGCTGTCACCTTTCCGGATGTTGTACTTGGGTTTAAATCTTGCTTTCATTTTATCTTTCGTTAGTGGGTTTTACCCTTTTATCAATTATAATACTTCAGGAGCCAGTGAAATAATTTTCATATAACCCTTATCACGGAGCTCACGGGCCACCGGGCCGAAGATACGGGTACCCCTGGGCTCGTCTGACTGGTTCAGGATCACCACAGCGTTGTCGTCAAAACGGATATAGGAACCGTCTTTGCGACGAAGCTTATTGGTGGTGCGAACGATAACCGCTTTGGCTACAGTACCTTTTTTGATACCGCCCTGGGGAATCGCGTCTTTCACCGTCACTACGATTTTATCGCCAATCCGGGCATAACGCTGACCGCTGTTACCGAGTACACGGATACAAAGCACCTCTTTGGCACCACTGTTGTCCGCTACATTTAACCGGCTTTCTTGCTGAATCATTTTATTTAAGCTTTGAGCTCTCAGCTGTGAGCTGCGAGCAGTTAAAACGTTTATTAATCTGTACGGTCCATAACGCGCAACGCACGGTCCGTACTTGGTTCTTACTTCACTTTCTCCACCACTTCCACCAGTCTCCAGCGTTTTGTTTTGCTGAGAGGACGTGTTTCCATGATTTTCACCAGGTCACCGATACTGCACTCGTTCTTATCATCGTGTGCATGGAACTTGGTGGTTTTCTTTACGAACTTACCATAGATCGGGTGTTTTACTTTTCTTTCTACGGCAACAGTGATAGTCTTTGCCATCTTGTTGCTGGTTACCACACCGATCCTGGTCTTTCTTAAATTTCTTGCTTCCATTGTTAGTGCTTTATTATGCTTGCTGTTGCTTTAACTTCAGTTCCGTGTTCAGGCGGGCGATTTCCCGGCGCAGTCCGCGGATGGTCATGGGATTTTCGAGCGGAGAAATGGCATGGGCAAACTCCAGTTTTTTCAAACGTTGCTTGTCTTCTTCCAGCCGGGCTTTCAGGTCCTGCTCATTCATTCCATGAATGCTTTTTACAAATTCTGCTTTCTTTGACATCGTACTACTGATTTATTAATTATTACGCGGTAACCAGGTCACGGCGTACAATAAATTTGGTTTTGATCGGCAGTTTACCGGCAGCCAGGGCCAGAGAGGCACGGGCAACCTGCTCACTTACTCCATCAATTTCGAACATGATGCGCCCGGGTTTTACCACGGCAGCCCAGAATTCGAGGTTACCTTTACCTTTACCCATCCTCACCTCTGCAGGCTTACGGGTAATCGGTTTATCAGGGAAAATACGGATCCACACATTACCTTCCCTTTTCATTTCACGGGTAAGCGCCTGACGGGCCGCCTCAATCTGGCGGTCTGTGATCCAGTGCTGTTCCAGTGCTTTTAAAGCAAAAGATCCAAATGCAATGGTCGTACCTCTTTTGGCATCGCCTTTCATACGGCCTTTCTGCATCTTCCTGTGCTTCGTTCTTTTCGGTTGTAACATTTTTTTTAAGCTTTGAGCCA